>ENA-UBIY01000450-UBIY01000450.1-human-gut-metagenome-genome-assembly--contig:-NODE-450-length-15493-cov-5.737272_pt1 | contig 15493 bp, 7 predicted proteins | sample MGYA00244945_ERZ654882 | MGnify/ENA primary metagenome ERZ654882 (study PRJEB26926, sample SAMN06164824) | human gut metagenome | biome: ENVO:00009003; feature: ENVO:2100002; material: ENVO:00002003...
ATGCCTAGTCTCGTGGGCTCGGAGATGTGTATAAGAGACAGCTTATAAGACGTTCTATGAAGCGACCACTTCGGAGGACGTTTGGGCAACTGTGGACAAGCTGTCGGACAATGAAAACATTCTGTCGGCTGAGCCTGACTTTGTGTGGGGAAAGACAGACACAACAACTGTGGCGGCAACCGATGAGGAAATAAACGCTGAAACTCATTTCCCTTGCATGGACGTAACAGGCGTATGGAAAGATTGTTTTGATCCTGCTAAAAAGGAAGCCCCCGGCAAAGGTACTGTTGTGGCTGTTATCGACACGGGCGTTGACTATACCCATAAAGACCTTGCAGACAACATTTGGGTGAATGAGGGCGAAATACCCGGCAACGGCATTGATGATGACGGCAATGGCTATGTTGATGATGTTCATGGCGTAGACTTTGTTGACGGCGACAGCGATCCTATGGACGAGCATGGTCACGGCACACACGTTGCAGGCATAATCGCAATGACCCCTGGCAATGGCGGCGGAGTCGGTGTTGCATATGGTGCAAAGATAATGTGCGTAAGGGCAGGTCAGGCGAACGGAAGCTTTGCAAGCACAGATATCGCCAAGGCGATAAAATATGCCGCTGACAATGGCGCAGATGTTATCAATATGTCCTTTGGTGGAACAGGCAGGTCATATCTCGTTGAAAGTGCATTGCAGGACGCTTTCCCAAGCTGTGTTCTCGTTGCGGCGGCAGGTAATGACGGCTTGCCGACAACTGACGCAAAGCAAGCGGGCTATCTGTTTACAGAGGATATATACCCAGCAGGATATAAGTATGTTATTGGCGTAATGGCAACTGACAATAATCAGAGCATTGCATATTTTTCAAACTGGGACTTTATTGAGGGTCAGAATTGCGAATATGAAATGGCAGCACCTGGTGTGAATATTTATAGTACATTGCCAGGAAACAGATATGCTTGTTGGAGCGGCACGTCAATGGCAACACCAAATGTTGCGGCAGCAGCGGCTATTTTAAGAAGCAAATACACAGATAAATCAAAGTATAGTTCAAGATATATAATGGGTCAGCTTTGCAGCGCAACTTCAAGCAGAGTGGATTTTGTAGGTAAAAATGGCGATCATCACAGCTATCCTGTGCTTAATATTCGTGACAGCCTTACAAAGCAAGCACAGCCTAACCTGAGCCTTGATGAGGTCTACACTCTTGATTATCAAGATGTTTCATCTTTAAATAATGGAGATGGCATTGCACAGCCCGGTGAAACTATTGATATGGGTATTGCAGTATGGAACAGGTGGGGTGCGGCAACTGACATTACTGTAAAAGTTGACGCAGACTCTGTTGCTGGTATACCAAACAAATACGTTGAGTTCATAAATGATGAAGTCAAATTGTCAGATGTGGGTACGTTCGCTTCTGTAAATAATGGCTTTACATATACAGATGAGAAGCTTACAGGAATATCAAACCCTATCCGTTTTAAGATAAAAGAGGGTACGCCTAATGATATTCAAATAACTTTCAATTTTACCATTACCGCAAAGAATGGTCTTGATGAAAAAGATACAGTTGTGTATACAATAAAACCAAAGCCGACATATACTTTAACTGTTCAGAACGGCGTTGCACTCAGCGGAATAATCAATGAGGATATGACACTTACAAATGATAAGCTTTGGATACTTGAAAACAATGTGCTTATCCCTGAGGGCGTAACAGTAACAGTTGAGCCTGGCACAAGAATACAGTTCTGGTCTGCTGACCCTAATAATAAGTATGGTGCAAGTGCTAAAGTTTATTTGCAGGTAGAGGGAAGATTTATTGCAGAGGGGACAGAAGAACAGCCTATTGAGATGTATCCTGGAAAAGGGTTTGAAGGTAAGGCGGTGACTATTACAGGATCGAGCGATAGTGCGAAAGATAGTGGGCTGCTCGATGATGATTATGATAAGAAATATGCGCCATTAAAATATGTTAATATATATAATGCGAATTATACCAGTGTTTCATCAATGAGCAAAAAACCTTTTAATGTTACTATAATAGATCATTGTAATTTTATGTATAATTGTTCATTTAGTTTTGGAACGCTTTATGCCAAAAGCATTGCGAATTCTCATTTCTCTAATATGAGTATGAGTTTTCGGATCTCTGATGGTATACGTGCTTATGACATTACAACCACTCTTTTTGATAATTGCGACAATCAGTTAGTAAATCCTAATGATCTTTTTAAAAATAATGTAGCACTTAATTATCATGGTAAGAAAGATGAGGATCCGTCAATAAAAGTTGCGAAGTATAATTCTCCGCTCACAAATAATGCCATTCTTAATTCGTTTTATCTTAATAATTATGATAATATAAGAGCAATCGGTTCTTTTAATGTTTCAAATAATCGTACCACCTTTGACATCTCCGGCAACTATTGGGGAACAACAAATCCTGACCTTGTGAAGGTGCAGTGTTATGACGCCGATTGGGACGTTTCAAGAAATGACCTTATCCAAGAGCCTTATCTTACACTTGATGATGATATGTCTGAAATCTACCCATTCGTCACAGAAGCTTATCTCACTGATAAGGACGGCGACAGGATAGACAAGGTCAGCGGCGCACAGACAGTTAAAATGCACGTTAAGTTCAATCGTGATATGGCTTCTGATATCCAGCCTATGGTGACATACGGCGGAAGCGAGCCTTATACTGATTTCGCAGTATCGGGCGATTGGGCGAACGCCCGTGAATGGGTGGGCGAGTTCAAGATAGACCCTTATATCGACCTTGGCACAATGTATATCCGTGTAAAGGGAGCTGCGGCGGCTGACGATAAGTGGCTGGTAACAGGAAACGATTGGGGCAGATTTAAGTTTGAGATAACAAACAGCTCGGCACAGTCTATGTCACTAACAGGTGATGGTCAGCTTGGCAAGAACGTTCTTAGCTGGATGCAGGACGATTATGACACCCTTGCAGGCTACAATATTTACAGAGCAACAAAATATGATGCTGACAAAAAGCCTGAGGAGCAGAAGTTCACAAAAGTGAACAAGTCTGTTCTCAATGCGGATGAGCTTTCGTTCATTGACGAGAACGTTAAGGCAGGTACAGATTATTACTATTATTTCACAGTGGTGGACACTGACCTTAATGAGTCAAAGGCTTCAAACGTTGTAAGCTGTTGCCCGTTAGAGGGTGAGCCACCTGTTATTGTACACACTCCTGTGAAAACTTTAACGCCTGACAAGGCTATAGCTATAACGGCTGATATTACAGATAATGTAAAGGTTGCGGGAGCAACGCTTTACTACAAAAATAAGTCTGCCGACAGTTGGAAGTCTGTTGATATGAGAAATACCAGAGGCTCAGTTTACAAGGCAACTATTGCGGCTTATGAGGTCACAGACGAGGAGATACTCTACTATATCACTGCTACAGACGGCGCAAATGTTGTTTACTGCGGCACGGCTGATGAGCCTAACGTTATAGTACCGCACTATCTCACAAGAAAGATAACAAAAAAAGCAACTTGCACAGAGGACGGAGTTATTACATACACTTGCACAAAATGTAATGAAAGCTATACAGAGAAGATACCAGCGACGGGTCATAAGTATAATGACGTAGTAACAGAGGCTTCTTGCGATAAGGGAGGCTATACGCTCCATACTTGTGCAAACTGCGGAGATACATACAAGGATGATTTCACCGCTCCTACAGGACATAAGTATACAAAGACAACAGTTAAACAGGCTTCATGCGAAACTGACGGAGTGAATGTTTACACTTGCGATTTTTGCGGCGACAGCTATAGCGAGGTTATCAAAGCAAAGGGTCACGTTTATGCTTCTGAGGTAACAAAGAAAGCAAACTGTACAGACGACGGAGTTATCACATATACCTGTGCAAATTGCGGTGATAAGTACACAGAAGTGATAAAGGCAAAAGGTCATAACTATTCAGCAGAAGTGACAAAGAAAGCAACTTGCGATACAGACGGAGTAAAGACGTTCACTTGTGCAGATTGCGGAGATGTGTATACTGAAAAGCTGGAAGCTTTGGGTCATACATACGGCATTTCAGAGGTAGTAAAGCCGACCTGCGATAATGACGGCTATACAAAGTTTACTTGTTCTGTATGCGGTGACAGCTACAGCAAAGTGATCAATGCAACAGGTCATAAGTACAACGATAAGATAGTTTCAGCTTCTTGCGATAAGAGCGGATATACGCTCCATACTTGCGAAAACTGCGGCGATATATACAAGGATAATTTCACTTCACCGCTTGGTCATGACTATACGTCACAGACAGTAAAGCCAACCTGCGAAACAGACGGAGAAAAAAACATTTACCTGCACACGCTGTGGGGATACATATACAGAGGTCATAAAGGCCAAGGGACACGTTTACAAGAGAACAGTTGTAGCGGCAGGCTGTGAAACAGACGGCTACACGCTTGTTGAGTGTATGGAGTGCCATGACAGCTTCAAGGAAGGTTACGTTGGGGCAAAGGGTCATACTATCGTTACAGACAAAGCTGTTGCGGCAACTTGCACCACCGCTGGCAAAACAGAGGGTTCACACTGTTCAGTATGCGGAAAGGTCATAAAGGCACAGACAGAAATAAAGGCCAAGGGTCACGTTGTAGGCGACTGGATAACAGACAAGGCTGCGGCTGTGGGCGTAAAAGGAAGAAAGCACAGAAGCTGCACGGTATGCGGTGCAGTTGTCGAGTCAGCTGATATCCCTGCACTTTCTCTAAAGAGCATCTCTTCTGCCTCTGTATCACTTTCGATTGCGACTTATTCTTTTGACGGCAAGGTTAAAACGCCGTCCGTGACTGTCAAGCTTGGCAGTACAGCACTTAGAAAGGGCATTGATTATGTTGTTTCATACAGAAATAATAAGAACGTGGGAAAAGCAACTGTTGTCATAACTGGAAAGGGCTTATATGCAGGAACTATAACAAGGACCTTCGTGATAAACCCTGCAAAGCAGGAGATACAGAAGCTTACAGCTAAGAGCAAGGGCTTCTATATCGACTATGCCGCAAAGGGTCATGCGACAGGATATGAGATACAGTATGCTACAAATTCTTCATTCAGCGGAGCAAAGAAAACGGTAATAACAAGCAATAAGACAGATAAAGTAACAGTTTCAAAGCTTAGTGGAAATAAAAAATACTATGTAAGAGTAAGAACCTATACCGCAGTGAATGGCATAAAGTATTACGGTGCATGGTCTGCTGTAAAGACAGTTACAACAAAGAAATAGTGTAGAGTATCAGACTGCCGATGTCGGCTCTGGCGTTTTGCAGCCCACAGACAACAGTTCTGTGGGCTGCTTGTGTTAAAGGCATATTTGACATTTCGTCATTCATGTGATATAATCATAGTGTGAGCGAGCTATGCGATAGCGTAAACGTTCTAGGTTTATGAGGAAAGTCCGAGCATCATAGAGCAGGATAGCTGATAACGTCAGCCGAGGGTGACCTTAGAGCCAGTGCAACAGAAATATACCGCCAACTTTTGTTGGTAAGGGTGGAAAGGTGGGGTAAAAGCCCACCAGAATGGCGGAGACGTCATTGCTATGTAAACCTTATCCGATGCAACACCAATGGTAGCTTGCAAGTCAATGGCTGCTCGTCAGACTTGGGGCTATAGGTGGCTAGAGCTGTGCGGCGACGTACAGTCCAGATAGATTATCGCACTCGACAAAACTCGGCTTATCGGTTCGGTCACATTTGCTCCGTCAGTTAAACTTTTTTAAGCTTAACTACGGGGCTTGTTTTTAATAATATATAAATTTGGTCATTTGTTTTGTGCATTATAAATAAATTTCTATAATTCCCCTTGTGATTTTACGGAAAATATGTTATAATAATACTAGACGTATTTATATAAGCAGAGGAGGGCTGTTTGTATGGAAATACCGGCTAAGACCTATAACGAAAAGTTCGAGAGCTTTTTGAAAATACTTGAAAGCGATGACAGATTTGATAATGTGTGCAAGAATTTTCTCGAAAGTATTTGCTCTGCACTTTATGTCAATGCGGCTACGGTAACAGTTTCAGGTTATGAAAACTCAGAACCTTTGAGTTATGAATTGATCGCTGATACACATAAATATACTGTATTTGCTTTTGATAAAGAATTTAATAGAAATAGATACAATGCAATGAAAAAAGCACTTATGCAAACTGGTATCCACGTTGCGGATAAGGCTCATCCGAATGGCGATGCGGAGGAAATATCCCTGCGTGGTGTGGTGTATCCTTGTTCACTCACTTGTGCTGTCAAGGACACCAATAAGTATGTTGCATATTTCAATCTTTTGTCCTCTGATCCTGAGAGAGTATGGTCCCCTGAGGAGATACAGCTAGCCTCACGTCTGACATACATACTTTCTGGCATGCTCCATACTAGGAGAGCGGCTGAACATGCTGAAAGCACTACTCGCACGCTTACTGACGTTATGGATAATATGAATTCCTATGTGCTTGCAGTGGCACAGGACAGTGGTGAGATAGTTTTTGCCAGCAAGAGCTTTGAACAGTATTTGGGGAAACTGGTCGGCAAAAAGGAAAGTGACGTTTTCAGCAAGACTTGGTGTGAGCTTCCTGCTCATAAGGAAGGAATGCTTTTTGGAGGAGATTATTATTCCGAGATCATGAACAAATGGTTCAATGTGTCGGAAAAACTCATAAAATGGCATGACGGCAGAACTATCAGACTTTGCACACTTAATGATATCTCAGAAAAGATAAATTATGAGAGGGTCATCGAAAAGCAGGTCTTTTACGATAATCTCACAGGTCTTCCTAACAGATTAAGTCTTGATAAGAGTATACAGGGCATTATTGAAAGCGATGAGAACAGCACTGTTATGCTCATTGACCTTGATAATTTCAAAAACATAAATGACAGCTATGGTCACAATAATGGTGACCGACTTCTTAAAGAGATAGGTAAATTCTTTGTGGATTTTGCCCAGAAGAATAAAAAGCTGAGCGCTTTTAGATTTGGCAGCGATGAGTTCGTTGTGCTTCTGAGAGATCAGGATCAGACCGAGATCGACGAGATATGCAAGATCATACATGATAAGTTCAACACAGAGTGGCAGATAGCTAACAGCACTTGCTATTGCACTTGTTCAATGGGCGTTGCGAAGTTCCCAAAGCTTGACGATACTGTAAACACAGTTCTTAAAAGGATCGACCTTGCCATTTCATATGCGAAAAAGCAGGGCAAGAATTGCACTATAAATTATAACGAAACTATCGGCAGGATACTTTCAAGGCAGATCGAACTTGAAAGGCTCATGCACAAGGATATCACAAATGGCTTTGCACATTTCACGGCGTATTATCAGCCTATATTCAGCAGCTCCGAAAAGAAGCTTGTGGGCTGTGAAGCGCTTATGAGGTGGAATCCACCTGAGTTTGGTCAGGTTTCCCCTGCCGAATTTATCCCTATGGCGGAAAGGCTTGGATATATCAATCTCTTGGGCGAGAACATAATAAGGATCGCAGGCAGACAGTGCAAAAAGTGGGCTGACGCAGGGCTTGATTTGAGAATGAACATCAATCTGTCTGTAGGTCAGATAATTGAGCCTGATTTCCTTGACAAGATAGACACAATTTTTGACGAAACAGGCGCACCCCCTGAGAAGATATGTTTTGAGGTCACAGAAAGTCTTGCTATCCATGATATGGAAAAGATGAAGGAGCTTTTGAAGCATATAACAGACAAGGGCGTGAAGATAGCACTGGACGATTTCGGAACGGGATATTCTTCGCTTAACTGCATAAAGGAAATGCCGCTGAATACCATTAAAATAGACAAGTCGTTTATTGATGATATTGCAAAAAATCCTGACACTGCGGTGTTTGTTAAAATGATAGTTAATCTTTCTCACGACCTGCATATAGCAGTTTGCGCAGAGGGCGTTGAGGAACAGGTGCAGTTCGATATCCTGAGAGATCTGGAAACTGACGTTATACAAGGCTATTATTTCGGCAGACCTATGCCGTCAGACAAGTTTGAGGAGAAGTTCCTTAGCGAGAAACTCCAGTCAGTAAAATAAGTCGCCAAAAAAAGAAAGTTCGACCGTCGGGCGTAATACTCGGCGGTCTTATAAATATGTAAAAATCAAAAATAAAGGGGAAAGCTTATGAGTGATGAGAAAAAAGACGTAAACAGCCAGCAGGAGAATGTGGGCAAAAAGGGCATAAACAAAAAGCTTATTATCGCTTTTGCAGGCATGGGCGCTGTTATAGTGGGGCTTGTTATTGCATTGATATTGGTGGCAACATCAGGCAAAAAAGACGTGGACAGCTCGGCTTCAAAGGCGGAGAGCAGTTCTGCGGTGGCTTCAGAAACCGATGACACCAGTGAGGAGGACTCTGTGGCTGATGAAAGCGAGGACGAGCCTGATGCTGATGAGGAGGAAAGCAAAGACGATAAAAAGGAAAAGGGCTTTATCATTTCCTATTCAGGGGACAACAGTTGGCAGGACGGCGACAAGGTCATGACAGGCATGGAGATAGGCATTGAGAACAACTCCGATGAAGCCCTCAAGGAGTGGACGCTGGAGCTTGAAATAGACCAGCTCAAAAGCTGTGACGGCTGGAACGGCAACTTTAAGGTCAAGGGCAACAAACTCACGGTCACGAATGTTGATTACAATGGCGAGATCGCAAAGGGCGGTTCGTCCTCTATCGGCTGTAATATCGGAACTGGAACAAAGCTCAATGTTAAGTCTGCAAAGCTAAACGGTGTGGAGTGTACTGTTAAAAAGGGCAAGGTATCACAGAATAATAACAATAACAACAATAATCAGAATAATGACAAAAAGACTACGGAAAAGGACGTTAAAAAGCTTCTAAAGCGTACCTCAAAGGCTAAACAGGGTGATGATTGGCTTCACACAGACGGAAGCAAGATACTTGATAAGGACGGCAAAGAGGTTTGGCTCACGGGCGTGAACTGGTTTGGCTACAACACAGGCACTAACACCTTTGACGGACTTTGGAACAGCGAGCTTGTGTCATCGGTGGAGGCTATTGCAGACCACGGTTTCAATCTTATAAGAGTGCCTATGTCAGCGGAGCTTATCAACCAGTGGTCGGAGGGCGAATATCCAAAGGCGAACTACAATAACGCATACAATGAAGAGCTGAACTCTATGAACAGCCTTGAGATATTTGATTATTTTCTCAAGCTTGCGGAGGAAAACGGTCTTAAAGTAATGCCTGATATCCATTCAGCGGAAACCAATGCCAGCGGTCATACTGTAAATCTGTGGTATACTGACAAGGTCACTGTAAAGGACTATTACCATGCTTTAGAGTGGCTTGCCGACAGATATAAGGACAATGACACTATCGTTGCATTTGACCTGAAAAACGAGCCGCACGGCAAGCCTAACGAGGGTGACGCTGCGGCAATATGGAATGATTCAAAGGACGCAAACAACTGGAAGTATGTAGCTGAAACGGCAGCGAGCAAGGTGCTTGCGAAAAATCCTAATGTGCTTATAATGGTCGAGGGTATCGAGATATACCCTAAGAACATCAAGAAAAACGGGGATTATTCCTCCACCAACAGTGATGATTACTATTTCAACTGGTGGGGGGGGAATCTCAGGGGTGTAAAGGACTATCCTATCGACCTTGGCAAATATCAGGATAAGCTTGTTTACTCGCCGCACGACTATGGTCCGACAGTTTATCAGCAGCCTTGGTTCGAGGGGGATTACACATACAAGAGCCTTATGAAAGATTGCTGGAAAGACAACTGGTTCTACATTCAGGAGCAGGATATCGCACCGCTTCTTATAGGCGAGTGGGGCGGCTTTATGACAGATCCTAACCTAACTTGGATGACCTACATGAGAAAGCTAATAAAGGACAATCATGTAAATCACACTTTCTGGTGCTTCAATGCAAACTCAGGTGACACGGGCGGACTTGTAAAGGACGATTTTGTTACATGGGACGAAGAAAAGTATGATTTTGTCAAGGAAGTTCTTTGGCAGGAGGGAGGCAAGTTCGTTGGACTTGACCACGCTATACCGCTTGGAGATAATGGTATAACTTTGAAAAAGGCAAAGGGTCTTTGATATTGCATATAAAAATAGCGGACGAAGTTTTCGGGCTTCGTCCGCTTTTGTATTGTATTTTTATCGCTGGTCGCCCATAAAGAACAGAGCGAGAGTTCCAGGCCCTGAGTGTGAGCCTATAACAGCACCTGTGTAGCAGATATGCACAGTGGTCTTCTTGCCAAGCTTTTTTCGCATAAGGTCGGCTGCATATTCAGCGTCTGAAAGGCAGTCGCCATGGCAGACGGCTACTGTGGAATTATCCCAATTTCCCATGCGTTCGCACATCATATCCACAAGCTTTTCAATGGATTGCTTTCTGCCTCGTATCTTTCCAACCGGGATAAGATGTCCCTCGTTGTCAACGTGGAGAAGCGGTTTAATGCCAAGAATAGAGCCTGCTATGGCGGCAGTCTTTGATACTCTGCCACCTCGGTGGAGATATTTCAGGTCATCAACTGTGAAAACATGGCATAGGTGAAGCCTGTTGTCAGTGATCCACTGGGCAAGCTCGTCAATGGAAAGACCCTGCTTTTTCTTTTCGTCAGCCTTTATGAGCAAAAGACCCTCGCCTGTTGAAGCACAGAGGGAGTCTATGCAGATTATCTTGCCTTCTGGGTATTTTTCCATTACGCTATCTCTTGCAATGCAGGAAGTGTTGAAGCTTCCGCTAAGACCTGATGAAAATCCAAGATAAAGCACGTCATAGCCTGCGGCAAGTTCCTTTTCAAAAGCCTGTTCATAGTCGGAGATACCTATTTGCGATGTTTTCGTTACTGCTCCGTTTCGCATTTGGGAATAAAATTCAGGCAGCGTCATGTCATTCTTGCTCTTTACAACACCGTTTACTTCAAAAGATAAGTCCAGAAGCGTCACGTCCATATTTTTTAATATATCCTCCGACAGATCGCAGGTGGAGTCGGAATATAGCTTGTATTTTCTGTCAGACATTTTTATCCTCCTTTTGCCGTTTGGGCAACAATATATAAAAACATTATAACATATGGGCGGGCTTTTGTAAAATATCCCTCAACTATACTTTGTAAAATTTCTATGAACACAGTTGTCTGCGGTGCTGTGCGACAGTTAAGGTGTTTTCAGATACGCAAACAGAAAAGTCACGGCAGGCGGAGGAGATAAGCATATCGCTTATGCGATTTTCTATGAGGGCGGTAATTATGTGGCTTATCTCTCGTGCAGAGCCGCTTTTTGAAAGTGCCTGCTTTGCGATAAAAGGGTAGACCTCTGGCTGACAGGCGAGTGTACAGCCAAGTTCGGAGAGCCTTTTTTCAAGGGCGGATATTTCAAGGCGTGTAATGTTTTCCATATCGGAAAGGGTAAGGTCGTTAAAAACAATCACCTCATCTATTCTGCCTAAAAGCTCGGGAGACATAAAGCTTTTAAGTTCTGAGAGCATAGCTTTTTTCTTGGCTTCGCCATTTGACCTGCTGTTTGAAAAGCCCACGGTCTTGGTTTCGGCAAGCTTTTTCACGCCGATATTCGAGGTCATTATTATTAGGACATTGGAGAAAGAAACTGTCCTGCCAGCAGAGTCGGTAAGACAGCCGTCCTCTAGTATCTGCAAAAGCAGATTGTAGATGTCAGGGTGAGCCTTTTCTATTTCGTCAAGAAGAAGCACACAGTAGGGCTTGCGGCGAATTTGTTCGGTAAGCCTGCCACCCTCGTCAAAGCCAACATATCCAGGGGGCGAGCCTATGAGCTTTGAAACGCTGTGGCGTTCCATGTATTCTGACATATCAAGCTTTACAATGGCATTATCTCTGCCAAAAAGCGTTTTGGCAAGATCTTTTGCAAGCTGGCTCTTGCCCACTCCCGTTGACCCTAAGAAAATAAAGCTTCCCATGGGGCGGTCGCTGCCCTTTAGTCCTGCACGACAGCGGCGGACGGCAGAGCAAAGTGACTTTATAGCCGTCTGCTGTCCCACAATGCTTTCGCTTAGCTTATCTTCAAGCCCTGTGAGCCTTGCGGCTTCGTCCTGTCCGATATCAGCGCAGTTTATGCCTGTGAGCGATGAGATAACGCTGTCAATGTGCCTTTTTTCAAGTGGTATGCGCTTTGGGCGGCACTCTGTTATGGCAGTGAGATATTCGTCACGGGTGAGCTTGCCTTTCACATAATCGTTGAAAGCGTCTGATATTTTCTCACCAGAATTATTTTCACTTTGCTCTATGACCGCACAGGCACAGGCTTCGTCAAGGATATCAATTGCTTTGTCAGGAAAAAATCTGTCGGTGACATACCTTGCGGCAAGCTTAACTGCATATGGTATAAGGTCAGGGGAGATGTCAACGCTGTGGTGCTGTTCATATTTGTCTATAAGACCGCTGAGAATACGGCAGGTCTGGCTTTGATCAGGCTCATCTATCTTCACTTTCTGAAAGCGTCGCTCCATAGCTGAGTCTTTTTCAATATTTTTGCGGTATTCCTCAAAAGTCGTTGCGCCTATGAGCTGTAGACCGCCCCTTGCAAGCTGTGGTTTCAGGATATTTGCAGCGTCTATTGCACCCTCTGCCGCTCCTGCACCCATTATGTTGTGAAGCTCATCAATGAAAAGTATCACATTTCCAGCCTTTGCGGCTTCGTCCATACAGCTTTTCAATCGCTCCTCAAAGTCACCACGATATTTTGCCCCTGCAAGGAGGGCAGTTATATCAAGGGAGAAGATCCGCTTTGAGGACAACGCAGACGGCACTTCTCCAAGCATGATCTTTCTCGCAAGCCCCTCCACAACAGCGGTCTTTCCCACACCTGCCTCACCTACAAGGCAGGGATTGTTCTTTGTGCGGCGGCAGAGTATCTCCATGATACGTTCTGTTTCAGCTTCTCTGCCTATGCAGGGGTCGAATTTTTCGCACTCGCTTTTGCGTGTAAGCTCTCTGCCGTAGCGTTCAAGGGTCTTTAGCTTTGGATAATTTCTGTCTGAAAAAATATTAGGCTCGTTGCCTGACAATGAGCAATCGTTGTACATCTTGTTGCAGTTCACCCCTAACTGCTGCAATATCTCAAAGGCACAGCAATCGCTGCGGCGGAGTATCATAGCAAGAATGTATTCCGTTCCTGCGATACCGCCACCCATGCTCTCGCACAGCCTTTTTGCGCCTTTTAAAACAGCGGCAGCGTTAGGAGTGATGTCATTTTTCGTAAGACGGCATGGCGTGCCTCTGCCTATGATGTATTCTATCTGCTCCTCTATCCTTTGAGCCGTGACCTCGTGGCGCAGAAGCACTGCACAGGCTGTGGAGTCCTCCTCATAGGCGGCAGAGAGCAGGATATGCTCAGTGCCGATATAAGTATGCCCCCAGCTTCCTGCCAGAGTGACGGCATTTTTCACAAGCTCTCTTGCCCTTGGTGTAAAGCTGTCGCTATCAAAAAACTGTTCGTTCATAAAATTCACCCCTTAAAATGTTTAAGACAAAGCTTTGTCTTAGCTACATTCTTGACAGTTTTGCGTCTTGTTATTCTCGCATTTTTATCGCTTTTATATTCTTATGCACAGGACAAATTCTCCTTGCAGATTTTTTTGTAACACATTTTTCTCTGCGTCATAAACTGTAATATAAAGCAACGGAGCAAAGCTTCAGCTTTATAAATCTTAATAAAAAAGGAGATTTCATTTATGAACGGTTGTGGATTTGGCGGTTGTTGGTGGATCATTATCCTTATTCTCATATTCTGCTGTGGCTGCGGCGGTTGCGGAAATGGCTGTGGCGGTTGTGGAAACGGCTGCGGTGGTTGTGGCTGCGACAATGGTTGCGGCGGCTGCGGATGCTGATCTGACGGCAAATAAAAGACGGCGGAGCATTACGCTTCGCCGCTTTTTTTTATTTATCTTCTTTTTCCAAACGCTTTTCAAGGCGTTTCACAATAGTTTTCAGTGCTTTTATGCGGGCGTATTTTTTATCGTTGCCCTCAAGTATCGTCCATGGTGCTATATCTGTGGAGGTAAGTGTTATCATGCGGTCAACATATTTCTCATAGGTGTCCCACTTTTCACGGTTGCGCCAATCCTCATCGGTTATCTTCCAACGCTTTTCAGGCGTGTTCTCACGCTCGTTAAAACGGCGGAGCTGTTCGTCTTTATCTACATTCACCCAGAATTTTATTATCTCTGCGCCCCAATCATGAAGCTGGCTTTCAAACTCGTTTATCTCACGATAAGCCATGTTCACACGTTCTTCGGGGGTGAGCTTTTCGATAGGCTCGACCATTACTCTGCCATACCATGTGCGGTCAAAGATAGTAAAGTGACCATTCTTTTCAAGACGTGTCCAGAAACGCCATAGATAGTGCCTTGCAAGCTCTGACGGTTCGGGTGCAGCGATAGGGTGAACTTCATAGCCCCTTGGATCAAGGGCAGCCGCAATGCGCTTGATATTTCCGCCTTTTCCTGCTGCATCCCAGCCTTCATAGCATATTATAACAGGTATCTTCTTCTGATAGCAGAGATTTTGCAGCTTGAAAAGCTTGTCCTGATATTTTTTCAGCTTTTTCTCATATTCCGCTTCGTCAAGGGACTTGTTCATATCCACTTCTGCAAGAGTAGGCATTTCAATAGTTTTATATTCAGGATAATTGTATCCGCAGGTGTCGAACTGTGGTTCGGGAATATAATGCTCGCTCTTCTCCTTGGCGGAAACTGCAGTGCTTACTGCCTTTGTGACCGCTGTCAGCACTTCAAGCTCAGCAGAGGCACGTTCATTTGCCCAAACGCAAGTCCACGGAGCAAATGCCGTGTTTGTGCTTTCAAGCATTTTGTCATATCTGCGGAAAAACTTATCGTATTTTTCCATGTTCTTTATATCGTGGCTTTCCACACGCCAGCTTGTAACAGAGGAGTTCTCCAGCTTTTCGATACGCTTTTTCTGCTCGTCTTCGGTAATGTGCAGGAAAATTTTCACGATAACATATCCGTCATCTGTAAGCTGCCTTTCAAAGGTGCAGATATCTTCAAGACGTGTGTCCCTTGTTTCCTTGTCTATCTCACCGTACATAAAGGCGTTCACAGTGTCACGATACCAGCTTCGGTCAAGGATAAGAAACTCACCTTTTTTCGGCAGCGTCTGCCAGTAACGCCACAGCCATGGCATACGCTTTTCCTGCTCATTCGGTGCACGATAGGAAACCACCTTGTAAAAACGTGGGTCAAGAGAGCGTATGAGCTTTGCTATCATCGAGCCTTTTCCTGCGGCAGACCAGCCGTCAAATGTGATTATAACAGGCACTCCTGCGGTCTTTATTTTGTTTTCAAGCAGGGTGAGCTGTTCTCTCAGCCATTTTAGCTGTTCGGATATCTCTGATTTTTCTGTGTTTTTCTGCTGTCTCTTATACACATCTGACGCTGCCGACGAACTCTAGGGTGTAGA
>ENA-UBIY01000462-UBIY01000462.1-human-gut-metagenome-genome-assembly--contig:-NODE-462-length-15161-cov-4.806633_pt1 | contig 15161 bp, 17 predicted proteins | sample MGYA00244945_ERZ654882 | MGnify/ENA primary metagenome ERZ654882 (study PRJEB26926, sample SAMN06164824) | human gut metagenome | biome: ENVO:00009003; feature: ENVO:2100002; material: ENVO:00002003...
CGAGATCATGCCTAGTCTCGTGGGCTCGGAGATGTGTATAAGAGACAGGTAATGGCAGGCTGTTCTGACAGCAGTTCTTCAAGCTCATCAAAAGCAGACAGCAGCACATCAAAGGCAGAAACAAGCGCAGCCGCTGACGAGTCAACTGCTTCCGATGCAGGCACAGCCACAGATCTTGAGGATACTCTCACAGCGCAGTATACAAAGAAGATACAGGGTGAGAGCCTTGCTATTGACATGACAGTAGCAAGCGAATACGGCGACGAGTCCGCCGTTGTTGAGATAGCAGGCGGCAATATGCACATGAAAATGAACGTTATGGGCATGGATATGGATATCTATGCTATCGACGGCGTTATGTACACACTTGACAGCGAGTCAAAAACGTATTACACTGTTGATATGGAAGAATCTATCGACGACTTCAAGAGCGAAATAGGCTACGGCATTAACGACAGCTACAAGTTCATAAGCTCTGAAACAACTGACGACGGTCTTATCTGCGAAACTTTTGAAAACACAGAAGATCCTGGCATCGAGCTTGAATCAGGCGTAACTCTCGACACAAGCGATTCTGACGATTATTCTTTCACAACAACATTCAAGTATTACTTCAATGCTGACACAAAGGATATTGTTAAGATAGAAACTATCTCTGACGGCTCAACGACTACTGTTACAGTAAACTCATTCACAACTGAAAACGTTGAGGTCAAGCTCCCTGACGATTTTGACAGTTGGACAGAGCAGTCTTTCGATAAGGACACTGAAGATATACCTTATGACGCTGAACTCGATGTTGAGTCAGGCGCTGAGTCAGCCGAGTAATTCTTGTCATTTTTCGGAGGCAAAATATTATGAACAAGAAAATGGTAACTATCATTGCGGCTTTGGCAATGTGTACAGCAATGGCAGGCTGCACTGAGAACGATACTGCAAGCTCTTCAAAGGCTGAAACAACTACTACAACAACGGCTGCCGCAGAATCGGTTGCTACTGTTGAAAGCACAGCAGACGAAAGTGCTGTCACAAATGTTGGCACAACAGATTATGACGTTGACGGCGATTTCAGAGCTTTCGAGCAGATGAAAGACAAGTATGAGGGCAACTATCTTGCTAACCTTACAGGTCAGATGTCAAACAACGGCACAAAGTATACTATCTGCATAAAGGACGGCAAGGCTTATCAGGCACTCACAGTTCAGGGCATGAAGTCATACACAGTTTGCCCTGGCGACGGAAAGCTTTACAACGTTTCAGAAGGCACGACTACCTACAGCATTGAGGACGACGACGGAAATCAGTGGAAGTCAGCCGATATTCTTTTCGGCGCGACCCTCGATTTTGACCACGCATATATTGACACAACAACAAACGTTGTTCACGAGTATTATAACCTCGACAGCAGTGTTTCAGGCGGTGAGGGTCAGATAGTTTACGGCTTTGACGGCGCTACATATGACCTTAAGCAGGTAGTTCTGCTCCCAGAGGGTGCTGACGAATCAAGTGCAGTTTACTTCACTGTAGATTCCATAGGCGAAGCAGACGACAGCCTGCTTGCTGTTCCTGATCTTTCTGCTTATACAAAAGAATAATTTTATCTGATCTTTTTCCAACATCGGGCGGACAGACCACTGCGGTCTGCCCGCTTTTTTTGCATTTCCAGCAAAGCGTTGTGCAATATGACGGAAAAGAAGTTCAAATATTTTTGAAATTTGTGAGAAAAATAGTCTTAAACCCCTTGACAAAATCGTCAAAAGGGTATAAACTATACTTAGCACTCGAGAAGAAAGAGTGCTAACACTTAAATACAATAAGTGCTAACAAGAAGAACGGGTGGTGAGCAAATGGACGACCGCAAGCTGAAAATACTTTCAGCGGTAGTCAATGAATATATCGTAACAGGCGAGCCTGTAGGCTCAAAGGCGATAATGGCTCACGTCAAAGCGTCCTCAGCGACCATAAGAAATGAAATGGCAGAGCTTGAGAAGCAAGGTTATCTCGAACAGCCACACACCTCCGCAGGCAGAATACCAACATATAAGGGCTACAGGCTTTATGTTGACCAGCTCATGGAGCAAAACCAGCTGACAGCAAATGAAAAGAAGATGCTGGATTCAATGATACCGCAGGAATATGTCACAGAGGAAGACCTTGTGAACAAGGCTTCAATGGCATTGGCGGATCTTACGAAATGTGCGGCGGTGGTCGCAAACGCAACGCCAAAGTTCTCGCTTATCTCAAAGGTAGAGGTAATACCTACAGGAAAGAGAATGTACGTTATTTTGATGATAACATCCAACGGCTCTATTAAGAATAAGGTTTGCCGATTGGAGTTCGACCTCAGCCAGGATCAGCTTGAGTTTTTTGATAACTTCGTAAAGGAAAATCTCAACGGCGTGCCTATCGACAGTCTTTCGGACGCTTATCTTGAAAAGCTCACAGAAGCAATGGGAACGTACATGATGACCCTTTCACCGCTTGTTTCCGAGATAATGAAGATGACAAAGGAAATGAGCAGCGTGTCTATCAAAGGTCAGAGTAATCTTCTCACCTGCAAGGACTTCAACCAAAATGAGATAATAAGCTTTCTCGATAATCAGAAGGAGCTTAAAGGATTTATTGACGAAACGTTCTCAGGGCTTCACGTTATGTTCTCCCCTGAGCGTGACGGGTTTGTTATCCACAACTCCTCTATTATAACAGCTCCGTTCTCAAAGGACGGCAAAACAGCAGGTGCGCTGGGGCTTATAGGACCTATGAGGCTCGACTATGCGAAGTTTATCCCATATCTCGAGTATTTCACAGGAAAGATATCGGAAATGATATCCGAAAAGCCACAAGAGCAAACCAAAGAAGATGACAAAAATGAATAAAAAGAAAGGCAGGCGGCGTAAATTGAGTAAGGAAACTGAAAAGGACACCGAGCTTGAAAAAGAGGAAAACACCTCTGCTGAAAGCGAAGAAGTGAAAGAAGCGGCGGATACCGCAGAAAATGCCACTGAGGATACAGAGAAAAAGGCGGAGGAGAGCGAAACAGAGAAGCTGAAAAAAGAGCTTGCAGAAGCAAATGACAAGTACCTCAGACTTATGGCTGAGTACGATAACTTCAGAAAGAGAAGCGCAAAGGAAAGGCTGGAGCTTACAGACACAGCAAAGGGAAACGTGATAAACGGCTTCCTGCCGGTGTTTGACAACTTTGAAAGAGCGTTAGGCACAGAAACTCAGGACGCAGTTTATAAACAGGGCGTTGAAATGATCTTCAATCAGTTCAGCGACGCTCTGAAAAAGCTCAACGTTGAGGTCATGGAGCTTGCAGGCAAGGAATTTGACCCGAACGTTGCAACGGCTGTAAGCACAGTTGACGACCCTGACCTCGGTGAAAATATTGTGGCGCAGGTGCTTCAAAACGGCTACACCATAGGCGGCAAGGTAATAAGACACGCAATGGTAATAGTAGCAAACCCATAAACAAAGACATCGGGACTTAAGGTCTTGATATAAATTAAGTAAATTTTGAAAGGACTTGATCTTATGAGCAAAATCATCGGTATAGATTTAGGTACAACAAACTCTTGTGTAGCAGTTATGGAGGGCGGCGAAGCCGTTGTTATCCCTAACAGCGAGGGTGCAAGAACAACTCCGTCAGTAGTTGGCGTTTCAAAGAACGGCGACAGACTTATCGGTCAGGTAGCAAAAAGACAGGCTGTTACAAACTATGACAACACTGTAATTTCTATCAAGAGACATATGGGCTCTGACTACAAGGCTCACATGGGCGGCAAGGATTACACTCCACAGGAAATTTCAGCTATGATACTCCAGAAGCTGAAAGCTGACGCTGAGGCTTATCTGGGCGAAAAGGTAACAGAGGCTGTTATCACAGTTCCTGCTTACTTCACAGACGCACAAAGACAGGCTACTAAGGACGCAGGTCAGATCGCAGGTCTGACAGTTAAGAGAATCATCAATGAGCCAACAGCCGCTGCACTTTCTTACGGTATTGATAAGGAAGAGGATCAGAAGGTCATGGTTTACGACCTGGGCGGCGGTACATTCGATGTATCTATCATCGAAATGGGCGACGGTGTTACAGAAGTTCTTGCTACAGCAGGTAACAACCACCTGGGCGGCGACGACTTCGACCAGAGAATTATCGACTGGATGATTGCAGAGTTCAAGAAGACTGAGGGCGTTGACCTCTCAGGTGATAAAATGGCAATGCAGAGACTCAAGGAAGCTGCTGAGAAGGCTAAGATAGAGCTTTCTTCTACTGCTTCATCAACTATCTCTCTCCCATTCATCACAGCAGACGCTACAGGTCCAAAGCATCTTGAAATGACACTTACACAGGCTAAGTTCAACGAAATGACAGCAGACCTTGTTGAGTCAACAATGGGACCAGTTCGTCAGGCACTTTCAGACTCAGGTCTGTCAGCTAACGAGCTTCAGAAAGTCCTTATGGTCGGCGGTTCTTCAAGAATACCAGCCGTTCAGGAAGCTGTTAAGAAATTCCTTGGCAAAGAGCCATTCAAGGGCATCAACCCAGATGAGTGCGTAGCACTTGGCGCTGCATATCAGGGCGGCGTTCTCGCAGGCGACGTTAAGGACGGTCTGCTCCTCCTCGATGTAACTCCACTGTCACTTGGTCTTGAAACAATGGGCGGTATCTGCACAAAGATCATCGAGAGAAACACAACTATACCTACAAAGAAGTCACAGATATTCTCAACTGCCGCTGATAATCAGTCAGCCGTTGATATCAACGTACTTCAGGGTGAGCGTGAGTTCGCTAAGGACAACAAACAGCTCGGTATGTTCAGACTTGACGGAATCGCTCCTGCTCCAAGAGGCGTTCCACAGATCGAGGTAACATTCGATATCGACGCTAACGGTATCGTACACGTTTCCGCTAAGGATCTTGGCACAGGCAAGGAGCAGAACATCACGATCACTTCTTCAACAAATATGTCTAAGGACGATATAGATAAGGCTGTCAAGGAAGCTGAGGCATATGCAGCAGAGGACGCTAAGAAGAAAGAGGACGTTGACGCAAGAAACGCTGCTGACCAGCTTTGCTTCCAGGCTGAAAAGTCACTGGGCGAGTTCGGCGACAAGGTAGACGCTGCTGACAAGTCAGCTTGTCAGGCTAAGATAGACGCTCTTAAGGAAGCCCTCAAGGGTACTGATATCGAGGCTATCAAGGCTAAGCACAAGGAGCTTGAGGAAACATTCCAGGGCGTTGCAACTAAGGTATATCAGCAGGCTGCACAGGCACAGCAGGCAGCAGGCGGTGCCGCAGGCTTTGACCCTAACAACATGGGCGGAGCAAATGGTGGCAACAACGGCGGCGCTTCAAACAACGGTGGCGACGACGTTATAGACGCTGAATTTACTGACGCAGAATAAATTATAACGGCTGCCTCTGCTCCGATTTTTCGAGCAGGGGCTATTGCCGTATTAAAAGGCTGTGTGAAAAGCGTGAAAGGACTATACTTACAAAAAGGAGGCAAGCCCATGCCCCAAGACTTTCACGATCTGCAGCTTACAGAGCATGGGCGTTTATATGGCTGAAAAAAGAGATTACTATGAAGTGCTTGGCGTTTCTAAAACTGCCACAGACGATGAATTAAAAAAGGCATTCCGTAAGCTTGCAAAGCAGTATCACCCTGACCTTCACCCTGGCGACAAAGAGTGCGAGGAGAAGTTCAAGGAAGTAAATGAAGCTTATGAGGTGCTTTCAGATAAAGATAAAAGAGCAAAATATGACCAGTTTGGTCACGCAGGCGTAGACCCGAACTACGGCGCAGGCGGTGGAGCAGGTGCAGGAGGCTTCGGCGGATTTGGCGATATGGGCGATATTTTCGATTCCATTTTCGGTGGATTTGGCGGAGGCTTCGGTGGCGGACGTTCTGCTAACCCTAACGCACCAAGACGTGGCGAGGATATAAGAGCGAACGTTGTTCTTGACTTCATGGAAGCCTGCAAGGGCAAGACTGTGAAACTTCGCATAAACAGAGCCGAAAAATGTCCTGACTGTCACGGCACAGGCGCAGCCGCAGGTTCTTCGCCTAAGACCTGTCCTGACTGCCACGGCACTGGTACAGTAAGGATAACACAGAGAACGCCTTTCGGAAACATCGCTCAGACCACGACTTGCAGTCGCTGTGGCGGTAAGGGTCAGATAATCGACAACCCTTGCCATACCTGCAACGGTCAGGGCAGAGTAAAGAAGGTATCTGAAAAGGAGATAAACGTTCCTGCTGGCATCGACGATGGTCAGACGCTTAGAGTAGGCGGTGAAGGCAACTGCGGTATAAACGGAGGTCCTAACGGCGACCTGCACATCAACATTACAGTTCGACCTGACCCTATTTTCGAGCGTGACGGCTATGACGTGTGGACAGAGATACCGCTTACTTATGCACAGGCTACTCTCGGTGACGAGATAACAGTTCCTACAGTTGACGGCAAGGTAAAATACACAGTGTCAGAGGGTACACAGACAGGCACAGTGTTCCGCCTGAGAGGCAAGGGCATAAAGAAGGTAAACAGAAACGACCACGGCGACCACTACGTTCGTGTAACAGTTGAAGTTCCACGCAATCTGACCAAAGAGCAGAAAGAAAAGCTCCGTGACTACGAAAAGTCCCTCGGTGAAAAGAACTACGCAAAGCGCAAAACATTCTTTGACAAGCTCAAAGACAAATTCAAATAACAGAAAAAGGAGAACGGCACAAAGCTGTTCTCCTTTTTGGTTTGCAATAAAAAATGCCGCAGGAAGACCCACGGCAATTATCATCTTATCAAGCCATACCTGTGTGCTTTTTGATAGCCGCAAAGGACTCCGCACTGATAACGTGTTCCATACGGCAAGCGTCCTCTACTGCAACTTTCTCGTCAACGCCAAGCTTTATGAGCCACTGTGAAAGCAACGTATGACGTTCATACATTTTCTCGGCTATCTCCAAGCCCTTGTCTGTCAAACGAATATAACCGTCCTTGTCAACAGTTATATAGCCGTTCTCACGGAGATTTTTCATTGCCACACTTACGCTCGGCTTTGAAAACTCAAGTTCGTTTACTATATCTATGCTTCTTACCTCGCCTTTGCCCTTGCGCTGGCTGAGAATAAGTATCGTTTCGAGATAATTTTCAGCTGATTCTCTTATCTGCATTATAACGTCCCTCCCTAGAACAAGTTTGTCATCAGGTCATTACGACTATTATATCACATTTCAAACCGCATTTCAAGTGCAAGCACGCTTTTTCAGCGATTTTGATAAACTTTACATCAATGAATTGTGTTGATATACAAAGGCACTGCTCACAAAAAGCAGTGCCTTTAAAGCTGTCTGTTATTTACTGTATACCGCACTCCTCATAGTCTTTCCACTTTTCAGCATGCTCCTTATCCTCAAAATATTTGTATACAAAAAGCGCAGTTGACGCAACAACAAGTATCATCGCACCCATTAAAGTCCAGAACGACTTTTTTCTTGAATAGTTTGACATAACAAAACTTCCTTTCTTTCGCAATAGCATACAAAAACTTGCGGCTATCGCTCATAGCTTTGTTATAATTATACTACACAATGCTCTTTCTGTCAATTAATTTCACAGGATTTTCAGATATATTTTTCCGAGTAAAAGTGCAGAAATTCCTCAAGGCAAAGCCCGCCTGCGGCAATGATACGAGCGGCTTCAACGCCCACATAACGATAATGCCACGGCTCAAAATCAATGCCGGTCATCTGCTCTTTAAGGCGAGGATAGCGAAGGATAAAGCCGAAATCTGCGGCATTTGCACAAAGCCACCGTGATTCAGGCGTCTTGTAAAAATCGTCGCTCACATCATTGTCACCCTCTCTGCCGAGATCCACAGCAAGCCCGGTGTTGTGTTCGCTTGACCCGGGGAGAGCGAGAGTTCTGCCCACCTTTTCCACAGCCTTTTCATAACTCAGACCGCCCCACATTTCGTGAGATACTTCACGCTCCCAAAGCATCTGCTGATATTCAAAAGAGCGATAGGCAGAAATAATTTTCAGCTTTATGCCGTCAGCTTCCGCCTTTTTGAGCAGAAGCCTGAGCCTGTTTCCTGCCTGAGATTCCATAAACTTGCCGTTCACCTCTGTCAACTCCACACGATCGTAAAATCCCATATCTATGGGATTGAATTTATCCACAAGCATAAGATAATCCATATACTGACCTCCTTGTCCTGATGGGGAGAAATGTTTTAACTTAGTATATGCAGATGTGTGTGGAGAGTATACACGGCGAAGCTAAATGAGGAGTGAGGAATGAGAAATGAGGAATGAGAAGTGAGGAATTGGCATAGCAGACCAAAGTTGTGCACAAGCACCGAGCGTAGCGATTTTGCGACACAACAAACCTGCCAGAATAATCTGTAGGGGCGAACATCGTTCGCCCGTTCTCAGAACTTGTAAAAATTTCGAAATTGTAGGGGCTTGGCTCAATTTCTGTTTCACCGAAATGCGACAGCCCGATATTTCTCGCCCGTTGAATTGTTGAAAAATATCACACAATGTCACCCAAAAATAATTTGGCATCAAGGATATGGCAACCACAGCATCGCTCCCCTACACATTTCAAAAAGCGGTGCAAAATTACATCATATCACAAATTGCAGCGTAAAATGCCCGTCACGGCGAGTGACCTATATCCAGCACCCGTCAACTCTGACGACCTGCCCGTGAATGTAATCTGCTCCCTCTCCACTGAGAAAACGCACAACATTCGCCACATCTCTCGGCTTGCCTATCCTGCCTGCCGGTATGTCATCAACTATCACACGAACATCTTCATCCGTCAGCTCGCCGTTCATTTTCGTGTCTATCATTCCGCAGGATACGCAGTTCACCCTTATACCGCTTATGGCAACTTCCCTCGCCAACGCCTTCGTAAATCCTATAAGCCCAGCCTTTGCCGCCGAGTATGCAACCTCGCAGGAAGCTCCCTTTTCGCCCCATACGGAGGTTATATTTATCATATTTCCACTGTGTTCCCTTATCATCTCAGGAAGCACCGCCCTGCTCATACGCATTGCGCCAAGCAGATTCACGTTCATCATCTCGCATAGCTTCTCGTCAGTCATGTCAGTGAAAAGCTCTATATCCGCTGTGCCTGCGTTATTTACAAGAAGCGTAACAAAGCCCAAACTGTCCCTGACTTCCGCCACGCATTTATCTATACTGTCCTTGTCGCCAATGTCGCAGTAAAAAACCTCTGCACATAAGCCACGCTCTTTAAGCTCAGATACCAAAGCTTCCGCCGCCGCCCTGCCATTCTTGTAGCATACAGCCACCTGCCAGCCGTCCTCAGCAAGCGCCCTGCATATCTCCGAGCCTATCCCACCAGAGCCACCTGTTACCAATGCTGTCTTTTTCATAAAAATACCCCCCGCAGATCATGATATACTGTAATTATATCACACCTGCGGAGGTTTTTCAACGGCTACTTTTCGTTCTCGTCTACCCATTTTCTCGCCCAGCCTGCATTCTGCTCCTGACGATTGTATACTCTGCCGTTCGGCGCAGTGTAATTGTCCGTCACAACATATTCTTGACCTGCCGAGATAACGTCATGGGGCTTGTATACCTTCGTTCCGTCTGAAGCCTGCGGGAAACGGCTCTTGTCACGCTTTTTCATGGCTATCACTCTCCTTTTTATGTTATTATCCTGCCCGAAGCTTTTGTGATTATCAGATGAAAAATCTGCATAACAGTTGAAAATATCACGATAACGTGGTATAATCATCTTATACTATTTTTATCGGGAGTATTAAAATGGAAAAATACAACAAACAAAAAGCTATACTCACCGCACTGCTGAAATGGGTAGAAACAGAGTTCTTCGGAATTTTCGTATTTCTCTTTTTTATCGCAGTTGCAAAGCCTTTCGGTGCATTGGCAAATATAATTTTCGGTCTTACAGGACTTCTCACAGTGGTCTGCCTTATGGCTGACTTTGGTCTGAAACAGGGAGAGAAAGCCAGAAATAAGGTCACATTCCACGGTGAAAAGGATTGCCCTAACTATGGCTTCACACTTGGTCTTATTGCAAGCATACCATGCTATATCACAATGATACTGCTGATGATATCAAAATTCAGCGGCTCGTTCAACTTCATGCCTGCCTATAAGCTTCTCGACGCCTGCTTCTATCCTCTTATAGATTGGGCTGCCCACTCTGCCGACGTGAAAGATATGTCCCCATTTGTTTTCATCATGACTGCCATATTCCCTCTGCTTTATCCTTTCTCAACATGGATAGGCTTCAAAATATCCTACAAGCAGATAGACGTAAAAGAGCGTGTGGTCTACAAGCACAAATAAAATCAAGCCTGTCGTATCAGTCCGATACGACAGGCTTTTATCTTTTGCATCAAGCGAACTCAGTTCGCCCCTACACATTAAACTATTTCATTACTGAAAATCTATCTCTATATCTTTTAGCGTCACATAGTTTACCACATTGCAGTTTTTATCGCTTGCAGTGTTTGCGATAAGCGTTATCTTTGCCGTGCCTTTCACATAGTCGGCACCAATATCCGTCTTGTAGTCATACGTGTAGCTCTCTCCGGCTTTGAGCAAAGTGTTCATGGTGTTTCTGTCGCCATTTTCGCCATAGCTCGTGGAATTGCCCTTACTGTCCTCTGTGGTGATATACTGGTCAGTCGTGAAGTCAAGCACCATGTCTTTGTCCCAGTTGTTTGTGTAGGTAATATGGCTTATGAACTCGCCTCCGCTTACCTCATAGGAGTATTTCGCCGTGAGCCTGCCGTCCTTTGTTGTAAAGGTATTGTCCCCAACGTCCTCAAAATAGTCGATATATCCAATATCAACTTCGTCAGCCATATCAGGATCGTCCTTGGCAACAGAAGTCACAGCTTTCTCGCTAGGGTCAACATCGTCAGCGACCTCAGCGTTTTTCTTTACGTCAGTGTATTCGCAGTTCTCATTGAGCCACTTTTCTATCTCTGTGACCTTTTCACTGCCAATATTGTATTTTTCTGTATATCCTAGATTTCCCTCAAAGTACATCATGCCGTCGTGGGTGAAGTATATCTGACCTTCCATGCCAAGCATATCAATATTGAAATACGCTGTTATGCCGTTTGAAACATACCACTCATCATCTTCAGTGGTGGAAAAATCAATTGGTGTTTCTTCCTTAGAGGTTTCCGATCCGTCATCAACAGGCTCGGCAGTGAAAACGCCGTTTTCGTCCTTGAGCAGGTCAAGAAGTCCTGCAATGTCAACATCAGAATATGTTCTCAGCTTGCCCAGTCCAATATCATTATATACTGTCCTGATCTTTGCGGTCTTGCAAAGGTTCATATTCTTCACTATAGCGTCAAAATCAGACGGCGTATCGTTGAACACCCCATACCACGCCAAAGTGCCGTCATCAAATTTTACTGCCAGATAAAAACTTGATGACAAGTCTTTTATTGAATAAATATCCGCTTTTGTTGTTTCCTTTTTGTTTGTTTCATAATTTGTTGTTTCAAGGGTCTGGGCAGTAAGCTTTTCATCAAGATAGCTTTCATCTATAACGCCCATTGAGCTGTACTTCACGCCGTTATATTCCACAAAATCATACTTTGTACCCATAGACAGATACTCCCACGGCGTCACCAAACCGATCTCCGTTTTTGCAAGATCAGTTCCATCATCATCGGCATAGCCCTGTGCCTGCTCATTTCCCGATGCCGAACTTACTTTTATATCTCTGTCCGACCTGCCTGCAAACATCATAACACCCGTCGCCGCAGCGATAACACCGCAAGCCGCCACAGCCGCCCACTTTGTCCATATGGTTTTTATCTTTATGCCGCTGCCGCTCTGTCTGCATTCTTCAATGTAATGCTCGTCAGCATTTTCCAAAGCCTTGAAAATATCCTCTCCTGTTGTTTTCATAAAAGAACTCCCTCCTTTTCAAGCAAAGCCTTTAACTTATTTCTGCTTCTGAAAAGGCTCGCCTTAACTGTGTTCAGGTTCATAGCATACTTTTTTGATATCTCTTTTATAGGCGTTGCAAACCAATATCGCTGGAGAAATATATTTCTGTCTCTCTCCTGCAACTCGCCAAGAAATTCGTTTATAAGCCCCTCAAGATGTCTGCCGTCGCAAAGACTCTCGGTGGTGTCATTGTCAGGTATGCACTCGTCAAGCTCCTCCAAGACCGCCGCTATCTCACCTTTTCCACGCTTTGCGGCCTTTGACGCACGATATCTGTCAAATGCGATATTTCTTGTTATCCGCCCGAAAAATGCCGACAGCATTCTGGGTTTCTGTGGCGGAATGGAGTTCCATGCCCTGAGCCAAGTTTCGTTCACGCACTCCTCCGTGTCCTCCCTGACTCCAAGAATATTGTAGCCCACAGAATAACAGTATCCGCCGTATTTTATATCCGATTGTGAAATAGCCTGCTGATCTCTGCTTTCATAAAGCTCAATTATCCTGCTGTCCTCCATTTTTCCGCCCCCCTTACATTTAGGCAACACCTCACAAGGCATACCTAACTTCATTGAAAGTCCTTTCATCTATAATGACGAGATATCCGCCAAAAGGTTTTATGAAAACATAAAATAATTATAACATATGATAAAAAATTTTGCAACACAAAAACGACGTCCCACATCACTATGGAAACGCCGTTTATATGAAGAATGATTTTATGACATTGTTTTATGACAACTCGTTAAGAAGATCCATATACAATTCGTTGTAATCTGTTCTGTTATCCTTAAGGAAAGCGATAGCCGCACGAGGGTGGCGGTTGAGCGCACCTGTGAGCATATAAGGCACGTCATAGCCCCACTGTGAACCCTTTGCCCTCTCCTCAGCAACGTACTTTTCAACAAATTTCAGTGTAGGAGTAAGCTTGTAGTTAGGGTTTCTCAGGAAGCTGAGCATCTGCTCCATGAAGCAGTTTCCTGCACCTCTGCCCATTCCGCTCATTGTGGCGTCCGCAAAGCTTGCGCCGTGAGAAATGCTCTCGATAGTGTTTGCAAAAGCGAGCTGCTGATTGTTGTGCATATGAACGCCCACCTTTTTGCCACTAGCCTCAGCCACCTCGCAATACTGCGCAGTAAGTCTTCTCACCTGCTCAGGGAAAAGTGAGCCGTAGCTGTCAACAAGATAAATAACGTCAACAGGGCTTTTTGCCACAAGGTCAAGAGCCTGTGCGATATCGTCCTCTCGGCTTGCAGAAACAGCCATGATGTTGATAGTAGTTTCATAGCCCATATCGTGACAGTAATTTATCATCTCCAGTGCACCAGGCATCTGATGAGTGTATGTTGCAATTCTTATCATGTCGATAACGCTCTCGCTCTTTGGCAGGATATCTTTCTTAAAATCACATCTGCCAACGTCAGCCATAACAGAAAGCTTCAGAGGGCTGTCATTATCACCAACGATAGCTCTGATATCCTCCTCATCACAGAACTTCCACTTACCGAACTCCTTAACGTCAAAAAGCTCCTTAGAAGCCTTGTAGCCGAACTCCATGTATTCAACGCCTGATTTTATGTTAGTTTTATAGAGTTCTTTTACAAACTCGTCTGAAAATCCAAAATTATTTACAAGTCCTCCGTCACGGATAGTTGCGTCCAGAAGCTTTATATCAGGACGATATGACATAAGGTCACCTTTCTGATTTATCGTCTTTGCCTGATTTGCCATTGTGATTACTTCCTTTCCAAAAAACAGACCCTTACCATGTCTGTATAAATTCATTGCTTTAAAGGTTTTATGCTTTTAAGCTTTTATGTATTAAAGTATAACACTATTTTTCTTCCCTGTCAATAGTCCCAAAGCCCTTTAAACACATTTTTTACATTTTAATAATATTTCCCTCCCCAAGGCCTAAACTTTTGTACATTTCCAACTATCAAAACGACGCAGTATTGTGATAAGTGCTGAAAAATATCCACGCTCCTTGACAAATCAGACTTATAGTTGTATACTCTAAGCGTACTACAACAGATAATACAGTTAGTACAGCAGAACAAATGAAACGAAACAACAAAATCGAAAGGAGGTATTCAAGGTGATAACGCTTGATCTTACAGGAAGAGCACCTATCTACGAACAGATATGCAGCCAGTTCTCAAGCCTTATATCAAAAGGCGTGCTGAAAGAAAACGATAAGCTGCCAAGCTCAAGAATGTTGGCAAAGGAACTGGGTCTGAATCCAAACACAGTCGCCAAAGCCTACAGCAGACTTGAACATGACGATATAATCTATTCTGTGGCAGGAAAAGGCTGCTTTGTGGCAAAGCAGAAAGGCTCTATAGAGAAAAAATTGCTGGAAGAATTTAAGCTCCATGCCGCCGCCGCAATGCAGGCAGGCATAAGCCTTGGATCGCTTACCTCCGTCCTTGAAGAACTGGCGGAGGAACAGAAAAAAAGGAGTGACAAAGAATGATAGAAATAAAAGACCTGTCACTTACATTCAAAAACGCAGACGAAGATCACGAGGCACTGAAAGCCGTCACCCTGGATATCCCCGAGGGCTGCATATACGGCTTTGTAGGCTCGAACGGTGCAGGTAAATCCACCCTACTGCGTGTTATAAGCGGGATCTACCGCCCCGACAGTGGCAGCGTCACCATTGACAAAACAGAGGTCTATGACCGGCCGCAGGCTAAGGAGAACATCTTCTTTGTTAGCGACGAAACGGTGCAGTTTTCAAGACTGACAGTGAATGACCTGAAAAGCTTTTACCAATGCAGCTACCCGACCTTTGACGACAAGGTGTTCGATGACCTTATCTCAAAACTTGACCTGCCACGGAAGAGACCTCTGTCCCAGTTTTCAAAGGGCATGAAAAGGCAGGCTATCGTTGCGGCTGCACTTGCCTGCCGAACAAAGTATATCCTCCTTGACGAGGCTTTTGACGGCCTTGACCCTGCCATGCGAAAGCTTATCCGTACAATGATAGTTGACGATATTTTCGACCGTGGTGCGACCCTTGTGGTGTCCTCACACAACATCACCGAGATAGGCGAGCTTTGCGACAGAGCAATGCTCCTGCACAAAGGCGAGGTCATTTTCGCCAAGGATATTGATGATGTAAGAGCTGTCTCTTATACACATCTCCGAGCCCACGAGACTAGGCATGATCTC
>ENA-UBIY01000490-UBIY01000490.1-human-gut-metagenome-genome-assembly--contig:-NODE-490-length-14727-cov-5.959515_pt1 | contig 14727 bp, 10 predicted proteins | sample MGYA00244945_ERZ654882 | MGnify/ENA primary metagenome ERZ654882 (study PRJEB26926, sample SAMN06164824) | human gut metagenome | biome: ENVO:00009003; feature: ENVO:2100002; material: ENVO:00002003...
GAGATCATGCCTAGTCTCGTGGGCTCGGAGATGTGTATAAGAGACAGGTGCAGGGACGGAATTCCATCCGGTAAGCGTCGATCCATTCGATGTCGGCTCCGGCCTGCCGCAAGGTGTCGGCGGCGGTGCGGAGCGCCTGGACGACAACTCCCTGCGGACGGGGCGATCCGTTGAGGATAAGTGCTTTCATGGTGCTGTTGGCTTTCTTCCGGCTCCGATCGTTACTCTCCTTCGGTGATTTCCAGTTCGTACGACGCCTTCTCCCATTCGTGCATCTGGTGGTCGTATTCGGCTTTCAACTCGTTGTAAGCCTTGTAGTCGGCTTCGTTGTATTGGGTCGCTTCGGCGAATTTGCGGTCGTAATCCGCGATCTTCTTCTCCAGATCGGCCAGCGACGCTTCGATCGTTTCGACCGCCTTGCGGAGCTTGCGCAGGAGTTTTTCCTGCTCTTTCTTCTGTTCGTAGGTCAGTTTGCCCGAAGAGCTGGCTTTCGGCGCCGTCTCTTTCGCGGGAGCGTCCTTACGCTCCACCTCCTGCAAGGATTCCAGTTTGCGTTTTTCGAGAAAATAGTAGATGCCGCCGAGGTATTCGCGTACGCCGCCGTTCCGGAACTCATAGACTTTGGAAACCATGCCGTCGAGAAACTCGCGGTCGTGGGAGACGACGATCACCGTACCGTCGTATTTCATGATGGCGTTCTTGAGAATATCTTTCGAGCGCATATCCATGTGGTTGGTCGGCTCGTCGAGGATCAACAGGTTGTAAGGCTCCAGCATCAGACGGGCCATCGCCAGTCGTGCGCGTTCGCCGCCGGAGAGTACCTTGACCTTCTTGTCGATGTCCTCGCCCCGGAACAGGAAGGCGCCGAGAATGTCCCGCAGACGTGTGCGCACGTCGCCGACGGCTACGCGGTCGAGCGTGTCGTAAACCGTGAAATCGCCGTTCATCAGGTCTTCCTGATTCTGGGCGTAATAGCCGATGTTTACGTTGGCTCCCACGCGGATCGAGCCTTCGGTAGGCGTGAGTTGTCCCACGATCATCCGGGCCAGCGTGGTCTTGCCTTCTCCGTTGCGGCCTACCAGGGCGATCTTGTCGCCCCGTTCGATGGTGAAGTTCGCGCCGCTGAAGACATGTTTGGAGCCGAACGACATCCCGGCCTCCTTGATCTCTGCGACGATCTGTCCCGAACGCGGGGCGGGCGGGAACTTGATGTTGAGCGTGGCGAGATCCTCCTCCTCGACCTCGATACGCTCCAGACGGTCGAGTTGCTTGATGCGCGACTGCACCTGGTTCGATTTGGTAGGCTTGTAGCGGAATTTCTCGATGAACTCTTCGGTCTTTTCGATCATCCGCTGCTGGTTTTCGTAAGCGGCCATCTGCTGCGCCCGCCGTTCGGCACGCAGCACGACGTATCGGGAGTAGGGGACTTTGTAGTCGTAGGCTTTGCCCAGCGAGATCTCCACCGTACGGGTGGTCACGTTATCCAGAAAGGCGCGGTCGTGCGAGATGAGCAGCACCGCGCCGTTGTAGTTTTTCAGGTAATCCTCGAGCCACTGGATCGACTCGATGTCCAGGTGGTTGGTCGGCTCGTCCAGCAGGAAAATCGAGGGCCGGCGCAGCAGCAGTTTCGCCAGCTCGATGCGCATGCGCCAGCCGCCCGAAAATTCGCTCGTGGCACGCTGGAAGTCGCTACGCTTGAATCCCAGACCGAGCAGCGTCTTCTCGATGTCCGCTTCGCGGGTATCGCCGCCCAGGATGTGATAATGGTCGGTCGCTTCGTTCAGCCGGTGGAGCAGCGATTCGTAGTCGGACGATTCGTAGTCGGTGCGCTCGGCGATTTCGCGGGTGAGGCGGGCGATTTCGGCTTCGAGCTTCAGCACTTCGTCGAAGGCTTTGGCCGTCTCTTCGACGAGTGTCGTAGTGTCCGCTACGCGCATCTGCTGCGGGAGGTAGCCGATCGTGCATTCGCCGTTGTAGGAGATCGAACCCGAGGTGGGCTGCTGTTCACCCACGATCAGGCGCAGCAGAGTCGTTTTGCCTGCACCGTTCTTACCGACCAGGCCGATGCGGTCCTTGGGGTTGATGAGCAGGGATATGTTATCGAAAAGCGTCCAGCCGCCATAGCTGACGGTGAGGTTGTCTAAAGAGATCATGGTTTCGTTTTCTGCGATTTTCCGTGCGTGCGGAACGCCCGGCTTGCCGGAAGTAGGTGCTTGGGTGAAAGGAGTCGGAGGTTAGCTCTGCAACATTCTCTCGATCTCCGCCTGCGGGTCCGGGGCGCCGAAGACGGCGCTGCCGGCGACCAGGGCGTCGGCTCCGGCGTCGAAGAGCAGGCGCGAGTTATGGGCAGAGATGCCGCCATCGACTTCGATCACTGCGGTAGATTCCGTTTCGTCGATCATGGCACGCAGTTCCCGGATCTTCTCCAGCGAATCGGGCATGAAAGACTGTCCGCCGAATCCCGGCTCGACGCTCATGACGAGCACCAGGTCGATCAGGGGTACGATGTCGCGCAGCACCTCGACCGACGTGGCGGGCTTGATCGAAATGCCCGCTTTGGCGCCTGCGCGGTGGATCAGGTCGATGCACCCTTTGGGGTCGAGCGTGGCCTCGTAGTGGAAGGTGACGATTCCGGCGCCTGCCTCGGCGAAGCGGGTGACGTATTTTTCGGGTTCGACGATCATCAGATGCACGTCCAGCAGTTTAGACGTGGCCTTGCGGATGGCCTTCATCACCGGGAATCCGAATGAGATGTTGGGGACGAATACGCCGTCCATGACGTCGATATGTACCCATTCGGCGGCGCTTCGGTCGATCATCTGCGTATCGCGTTCCAGGTGGCCGAAATCGGCCGACAGCATCGAGGGGGATATGATTCGTTGCATGGTTTTAGATTCTTAAAACTGAATAATAGAAACAAAGACAATTTTGGAGTAGAGTTTACCCAAAATACCTTGTTATTTTTGGCAAAGATAGTAAATTCGAAATAGAATGAGGATGTCGGGCAGGGGAATTTATTTGTAGTTGTTTGGCGTTGTAATATTTCCGGTCTGTTTATGCTTTGTATTACGGACAGTCTTGTTGTAATTATTTTAGTTGTTATGCTGGTTTTACAGGGATTCTGTTGAACAGGAACGAGAAGAGAGAGGCATTGCCTCTCTCTTCTCGTTCCGAAAAATACTTTTTTCTGTTGCAATGCTTGTCGCCGGTTTTAACGAACCGATATCGGCTCGACGGTATTCTGAAGACGATATATGTAATCCGGCCATTCCGTCTGTACGTTGGTACCCGTGCGGAAATATGCATTTGTTAAAGGAATGTTGGTCTGCATGTTCGAAAGCGACATCGAACTGGACATAGGAATAGGTGATGCACCTTCCTTGGAGAGCGGCCCAATCAATACTCTCTCTATTTCGCTATAGTTACCAGAGGCATCTTCGGCCATCGAGAGGAATGTGCCTTGCTGGTCGGCCGGGAAGAGAATCAGTGTGGACGTTTCGTCTTTGAGTGTCGCTTCCGTGCTGACGTTTGTCAAAATAGCTGATAACATCTCTTCTTCGGGATATTTGGTTTTGTCGGTGTAGTCGGCCGACAAACCTAGGAAATACCAGTGGGCCGCGTCGGAGCTATGGCTGATTTCGATGTCTATGGCTAGCAGGTTCTTGCCGGCTAATGAACTTAATTCGGGATCGAGTAGAGCCAGTTGGTCGCAGTCGTAATAAGCCCGCATCCAAGCTTTGGCCCAAGCGGACGAAACGGTTGCTTTTGGTGTCGTTAATTTCTCGCCGACAAAGACTTCACCTGCCAGCGTGCCATCGAAGTTCATACAGACAGCGAACGGGATATATTCCGTTTCCGGAGAGAGGAGTCCGGCAGGGCTTTCCGGGCCGAAAGACATGGTGACCGCACCACGAGCACAGAATCCGCGAACGATCTCTCCGATCGTGTAGCCCTGTTCCTCGTAAGTCGTGAATATCTGTTGCTGATAAGCGCGTACGGTCTCTTCATTCGATCCGTATTGTGCGTATTTTTCGGCAGGTAAGAGCTCATACCAGTATAATACGCTCGGGTCGCTGGGTGTGACGGAAACTTCCGCGCTACGGGCCGTCAATTTAGCGGGATCGATGCTGAATTCAAAAACTGTTTCGGAGGGGTCGCCAGCCGGAATAGTCTGGAACGAAGCCGACTCAACACTGGTTGTACGACCGGCTTGGTAACCGAATACCACGACGGAATAAGACGTGTTTGGGTCCAGTGCGTTTATTGTGCGGATTTGCGATCCCGTGTAAATATCGTAAAGTCCTGTGTTCATCAGAATTCCGTTCGCATCGATATAGGCGTCGGCGAGTTCCTCTGGAGTCCCTTGTGATGAAACGGCTATAAACCAAGTGTAGGGATCCTGATTGGTGGGAGTAATCGAGATTTTGGCTGATGCATAAGAGACGTCTTCGTCGGGAATCTTGATTGAGAATGTATTTAGGGATACCGGAGTCTTCTGGCTTTCGAATGTGTATTGGGAGACTTCCGAAAGCGGGTTACCCTCCTTGTCGATCGCAGCGGCCAACAGATGGTAGGTCGTCGATCCGAAAAGACTTTGGAGCGTGTTGTTGAATGGTCCTGTGTGGGTGATGTCGGCTACGGCACCGGCTCGGTCGAATCCTTCTTCCTGAATGCCGTACTCAATGTCGCTTTCGAGCATATCTTTGAATAAAGCGTCTTTATTTTTATTTGCGTCTGTAAATTCCTTGTCGGTAGCACGAGTCCAATACCATGTTTGTGTATTGTCTGATGGTGTGATGGAAATCTCGGCTGCATTCGGACTCAAGGTTTGGACATCGAATGTGAAAGTCATTTCGACGGGATTGGATTGCTCTCCTTCGGATGGAGGAGTTATGTCCGGCTCATTTTCCTTGTTGCAAGCGCCTGACAGGATTCCGCACAAGAATAGCATGTTGATATAAAGAAGTCTGTGCTTTATGTTTTTTGATATATGTTTCATGGCTTGGTGTTTTTTTGTTGGAAATATTTTCAGCCGTCATTAAAGAAGACGGCTGAAAATATAGATTACTTGTGTCTGTTTACAAAGCAGTGAAGCCGTCCATCGGACCGACATAGTCAGCTATTACTTTGATTTTGTGTCCGAGTGGAGCTACGAAGAAGCCTTCGTAGTGGAGCGTCCATTTTTGGCTTCCGCTGTCATAAGACAGATTCAGGTCGCCTTCCATGAGTACATACGGAAATATGGGATCGTCCAAATCCTGTCCGAGCGTGGCGTATGAGTAGCCGGGAATGAACTCGATCTGTGTGGGATCGAAGCCTGCGGCCGATGCATCCGGAGCACGATTAATAAAGAAGAGGCGCATGTTGGCTTCTCCTTCGGTGTCGGGTTGAAGGTCAATACGTCCAATATAGGAACGCTCGTAACCTTCCAAATCTGACGTAAGTCCGTATGAAACTACGGCTGGAGTATTTGAATAGGTGTCTTGCCATACATTATATTGAGGCTCCTCGGGATCTTCGCCTCCTCCTTGTTCCCCTATAGAACCTTGGAACGACCCAGTCAGCGTGCTTCCGTAAACGACTTGTGCCGACGCGTTTTCCTGATAGATAATATCGTATGAATCACGGGCGTCGATTGTGAGCGTGTATTCGTTGGTTTCCGGACTCACTTCAACTTTTATCGAGCCGGTTTTGTAGCCGATTTCCGACGGGCCGAGTGTACCGTTGATGTAAACGGGAGCGTTGGCGAAATAGGCTTTGGCCAACGATACGGTTCCTGCTTCTCCATTTTCGCTGATTGGGTAGTTACCCGTTGCGAGCGTTTCGGTTTCGGAATGGAATACCAGCGAGAACTGTTTCAGGTCGGGGTGAGCAGAACTGCGTAGCGGAAGGGCGATTGTCTTCTTTTCGGCATTCCATTTGGCCCCTCCGGTTTCGTCGAATACCACATTGTTGAGAGAATAGTTCTTTAACTCCATCTCGTGCGAGAGTACGCCGGAGAATCGACCGGTAAACTTGGTTTCGCTTTTGGATAATGTGCCTGTAATGGTCAGAATTACAGTGTTTGCCGTGCCTCGTTCAATTTTGACCAATGTCCCTGCAGGAAGGTTGTCGTCAATGTCGCTATTCCCTTCGATGTCTATCAGATAAGAGGAGGATACTGTTTTATAAAGGTCTTCTGCAAGCAGGCGGCTGCCGTTTCTCTAGGCGCCGTTGTTTTCGATACCTTCAAGTTTGATTTGGGTCTGATAAACACTTGTGTTGTCCGTTTCGAACAGGTTAATTAGTAGCATGCCGTTAGGCAGATAAAGTAATTCTCCTGTTGAAAAAGTGATATCGATTTGCTCCGGTTTCGGTTCGGGATCTTCCGTCCCTGGGTCTTCGTCTTTGAGCGGGGTAAGTTGTAATTTGTTGGAAATTGTCTTGCCCGTCTGGTTCGCAGCTGCAGCGATAACGGCATATGTAATCTGCTTGTCGACGGGAACTCGGATCGAAAGTTTGTTCTTGTCCGTGAGTTTAATGCTCGTTCCGGTTGCGAAAATTTCATCAGCAGTCGTGGGGAGCGATTCGTTCGCGTTCATGCAGACGTAAGCGCATTGCTCGGCATTTTCCACGTTGATCGAGAAGTTCAGTGCCCCGATTTCACTTTCTAAAGCAGAAATTGAGATGCTCGGTTCGGGGATAAGGTCTGATGTTTCGTCATCACTACATGCAGAGAGCATGGCTGTCAAAGTCAATCCTACCAGGAAAAACTTCATGGAAGCAAAGTTCATCATAGAGCATTTTTTTGGTTAAAGAATAATTTCAGAATAAATATATGGATAAAAAATGATTTTACAATGTTGTTTCGAAAATAAATTAGATTATATTTTTTAGGTTCTTTGCCTCTATTATAAAATGTAAATAAATTTGCTTTTGCATTTGACTTATTCTTATCTTTGTTAAAGATTGGATGCGGTTCGGCAATCTTTGTGTGCATGCCCGTACGATTGCTTGCATCTTTTGTTATTTTTGTTGCTGTCATGAATACCGGAATCGTTGTCGTTTTATTGTCGCTCGGCGTCGTTTGCGCCGTGCTGGGTTTGCTTTTGCTCTCCCTGCGTCGGGATAACGCCCGTTTGTCGGACGAACGGGCTGCTGCGGACGAAGCTCGCCGCCTGGCCGAGGAGTCGCGCCGGGTGTCCGAAGAGAAATCCGCTGCCGCCGAAATCGAAATCCGCACCCTGGTCGAGCGGAGTACGCTGGCGCAGGCCCGTCTGGAGGCGGCCGAACAGCGAATGGCCGAGGCACGTGCCGAACGCGAAAAGATGGAGGAGACTTTCCGGACCCAATTCAAGAACCTCGCCAATGACATTCTGGGCGAACAGTCGCGCACTTTCAAGGAGACCAACCGCGAAGCGCTCGACGTGTTGTTGAAACCTTTCCGGGATAACATCGTGGAGTTCCGCGAGCGGGTCGAGAAGATCTACTCCTCCGAGAACGAACAGCGGGGGGCGTTGCGCAACGAGCTTGAACGCCTGATGGAACTCAATCGCCGCATCACCACCGAAACGACCAACCTGACCAACGCGCTCAAGGGCAATTCCAAAGTGCAGGGCGACTGGGGCGAGATGATCCTCGAAACGATCCTCGACAATTCGAACCTGATCCGGGGCGTACATTACGATACGCAGCTCAATATCAAGGACGAAGCGGGAAACAACCTGCGGCCCGACGTGGTGCTTTATCTGCCCGAAGGCAAACGGATCGTCATCGACTCGAAGGTGTCGCTCACGGCATTCGTCGGATACGTCGGGGCCGAGGACGAGGCGACCCGGCGCCAGTATCTTGCGTCGCACGTCGCGTCGGTGCGGCAGCACGTCGTCGAACTGGGTCGCAAGGAGTACCAGCGATTGCTCGATTCGCCCGATTTCGTCATTATGTTCATTCCCAACGAACCGGCGTTTCTGGCGGCGCTGCAAAACGACAGCTCCATCTGGGCCGATGCCTACGACAAGAAAGTCATCATCTCTTCGCCGACCAATCTTTTCGCTTTACTGAAGTTGGTGGACGATCTTTGGAAGCGGAACGCACAGAATAAGAATACGGCCGACATCGTTACTTACGGTACGAAACTCTACGAGCAGTTGGTGGCTTTCACCGCTTCGCTCGAAGGGGTGGGACAGTCGCTCGACGCCGCCCGGGACAAGTACAACGATGCCTACAAGCGGCTTTGCACCGGTAACGACAACATCGTCCGCTGCGGGGAGCGGCTTCGCAAACTGGGAATTCCGACCAAGAAACAACAGTCTGCCCGGACTTTGCAGGCGGCCGATTTACCGGACGAAGAGTAGCTTCGGCAGGGGCGGGATTGCCCCGGCACGACAGCGGTGCGTAACCGGTGCGAGGGGTGCTTGAAAAAGCCGGATGTCGGGAGGAGGAGATGCGAGTTTCCTCCCGAGATACGATAAAAAAAATCTACCGGGATGCTCCGTCGCCGATCACTTATCGGGCAGGAAAATTCCGGCAGATTTGTATTTCAAATTGTCTAAAGCAGCTTTTGGAGCAATACTTCGTCCTTATACCCTTCGGGGGTACGGATCCACTCCTTTTTAACCCCGACCCGGCGGAATCCGGCTCTTTCGAAGAGAGTCAGGCTGGGGACGTTGTCCGCGAGTACGTTGCACCACAGTTGCCGCAGCCGGAGTACCGTGCGGGCATACTCTTCGAGCAAAGCCAATGCCTCTGCCCCGTATCCTTTCCCGCGCTGTGCCGGATCGTAAACCAGAATGCCGACGCCTGCCCGTTCGTGCTGCGGCTCGAAATCGAACAAGTCGATGGCTCCGATCGTTTCCCCCGCTGTGTCGTCGATCATCAACCGCAGTTGTCCGCATCGGTAAATACCAGCCTGCTGCTCCTGGATGAATTGTTCGATCGAATAGTGCGAGAACGGTTCGATCGTACCGCTGACTGTCCACAACGAAGGATCGTTTTCCCACCGGCAGAGCAGTTCGAGGTCCTGAGGTTCGACGGCCCGCAGGCTGCAAATATGGCCTCGGAGCATCATTAGCAAAGTCCGAGCACCTGATTGCGAATCAACATGGCAGCACCCCAGGCGCTGGCCGTCTTGCCCATTTTCGACAAGCGGAATTTGGTGTCCTTATAAACCAGATTGAGCGAGTATTTGTTGGTCGCCGACTTGAGGGGCAGCATCAGGTAGTCGCCCGCTTCGGCCAGCTCGCCGCCTACGATGACCGTTTCCGGATTGAAGGTGTTGATCAGGAAGGCGACGGCCTTGCCCGCCTTTTCTCCGACCTCCTCGATCAGTTCGATCGAGAGATTGTCGTCGTGCTTGGCTGCGTCGATGATCTCATCGACGTGGATGGCTTCGTGCTTGTTGTATTTTTCACGCAGGATCGTATTGACACCCTGGCTGATAAGCCGACCGAACTTCTGTTCGATCGCGATTCCCGAAACTTCGGTTTCGAGGCAACCTTTCTTGCCGCAGGAGCAGATGATTTCGTTGTCGAAGAAGGGAATGTGCCCGAACTCTCCGGCAAAGCCGCTCTTGCCGTAGTAGAGTTTGCCGTTCATGACGATACCGATGGCCAGGCCGCGTCCGAGGTGGAGGTAGAGTACGTCCATCTCGTCTTTGGATTTGCTGTTGGTGTATTCGGCATAGCATCGGGCCCGGGTGTCGTTTTCGAGCAGTACGCGGATGCCGATGCGTTGTTCGATCATATCGCGCAGGGACTGTTCGCTCGAAGTGAAATAGCGGTAACTGCGTCCCGTCGTGGGATTGACGCGTCCGCTGACGCTGACACCCACTCCGAGGATTTTCGCGCGTTCCACACCGCACGTATCGATGAAATGTGCGATATTCGAGCAGATTTTTTCGAGGCATTGAGGGCGATCCTGCAGTTCGAAGTCAGTCAGGAGTTCCTCTTTGACGATATTGTTGTGCAGGTCCGTGATGAGGAACGACATGTTGTCCCGGCCGATATTGACGCCTGCGAAATAGATGGCCGAGCTGGCCAGTCCGAAGACGTTGGGACGTCGTCCGCCCGGAGTTTCGACCTTGCCCAGATCGGTGACGATGTTCTCCTGAACGAGTTCCTGAACGAGCTTGGTGATGGTCGGTACGCTGATGTGCAACTCTTTGGTAAGCTCCGAGAGCGTACACTCCCCGTTCACCGCCATATGTGCGATGATATTTCGCTTGAAGAGGTTGTTCTTGTGCGAAATACCTTTCAGATTGTCATCTTCCTGTCGGCTGAAAAATTCGGTTAACGATGTCATAGTTATTGATGTCGTTTGATGTCTTCTGTAATTTTTGTGCAAATATAGAAAGAATTCAATCGAATTTGGCGTATTTGATCTTGTGATATGAAAAAAAATTATAAACAAAATAGAATCGATTGCTTGTCAATCGATTCTATTTTGTTTTCGGAGGCGGGTTACAACGTCGATTTCGACTCTACGACCGCTTCGGGATTCACTTTTTTGATAAGACCCTGCAGGACATTGCCGGGACCGAGTTCCGTAAATTCGGTCACGCCATCCGCAAGCATGTTCTTGACGATGTAGGTCCAGCGTACCGGTGCGGTGAGCTGTGCGATCAGGTTGGCCTTGATCGTCGCCGGATCGGTTTGGGGTTTGGCATCGACGTTCTGGTAGATGGGGCAGACAGGAGCCTGGAAGGGTGCTTCGTTGATCGCTTTTTCGAGTTCGACCTTGGCCGGCTCCATCAGGGGCGAGTGGAATGCACCGCCTACGGGCAGGCGCAGTGCGCGTTTGGCTCCCGCTTCCTTGAGTTTGGCACAGGCGGCATCGACCGCTTCGACGCTGCCCGAGATGACCAGTTGGCCGGGGCAGTTGTAGTTGGCCGCCACGACCACGCCGTCGATCGAGGCGCAGGCTTCCTCCACTTTGGCGTCGTCGAGTCCCAGGATCGCCGCCATCGTACCGGGTACGGCTTCGCAGGCTTTCTGCATGGCCATCGCACGTTTGGAAACGAGCCGCAGACCGTCCTCGAACGAAAGGGCGCCGGCCACCACCAGGGCTGAAAATTCGCCGAGCGAGTGTCCGGCTACCGCGTCGGGCTTCACGCCCAGCGCCTTGGCCATGATGACCGAGTGGAGGAATACGGCCGGCTGGGTGACTTTGGTCTGTTTGAGCTCTTCGTCCGTACCGGCGAACATGATGTCGGTGATGCGGAAACCGAGGATTTCGTTGGCCTGCTCGAAGAGAGCCTTGGCTTCGGGAACGTTGTCGTAGAGGTCTTTGCCCATGCCGACGGCTTGAGCGCCCTGACCCGGAAATACGTATGCGTGTTTCATAGTTTCTGTCAAAATATTTTTTGGTTACCGGGCAAAGATAGCAAATATTTTCTTACATTTGCACTGCAACGGTTCACGAGGGGTTACGCCCCGTCAGATTAAATGGGAATGCAGTGAAAGTCTGCGACAGTTCCCGCTGCTGTGAGTCCTGCCCGACGATCCGAGGAGATCGGCCCGCGTGCGGGCGGCGTTTCGGATGCCCGGGTGTATTGCCGCGACACTCTTTTGCCACTGGTCCTGCGGGGTCGGGAAGGCGTTGCGGCGGGGACGAGTCAGAAGACCAGCCTTTGCCTGCCCGATGAACGGACAGTTCGGATGATATGCGTCTGCGGAGAACGGAGCTTTCGGAAAAGACCTGCGAGGCATCTTTTCGGTGGATTGATAACCTGAAGCGAGGCGGCTCTCTGTTTCCCGGATGAAATATTTTTCGAAACCGTTGTACGACATACGCCGAAGTGCGGAGTTTGTGCAGAAGAAGAGTGTCTTGCCGATAAAGGTTTCAGTCGTAATAAAGTAGAGATTAGTATGGACTGAAACAAAGAGGTCGATCTGTTGCCGGGTCGATCTCTTTATTTCTGGTGTCGGACGGAATGGGCTGTCCGGCTTCTTCCCTCGGGCGCGGAAAAACGGCTGTCGGGTGTCTGCGACGGATTCTCCCGATACAAAAAAGCAGCGCTTTATGCGCTGCTTTTTTCAATTTTCCTGATCGCCTATTTCTCTTCCACGATCTTGAAGGAATCCTTGTAGAGTCCGCAAACGGGGCATACCCAGTCGTCCGGGATGTCTTCGAATGCCGTGCCGGGTGCGATGCCGCTTTCGGGATCGCCCTTGGCCGGATCATATACGTAGTCGCAGGCGGTGCAATGGTATTTGCGGGGGAATACGCGGTCGGCCACCTTGTCCCAGTCGATCAGCTCCCAGTACGATTTGATGAAATCCGCGCGGCGGTTGCGGTAGTCGATATAGTAGGCGTGCTCCCATACGTCGATCGTCATGACTGGCTTGAGGCCTTTGGTCATCGGGTTTCCGGCGTTGGATTCCGAGATGATCTGCAATTTGCCGTCCTTGTCGGCTGCGAGCCACGTCCAACCCGATCCGAAAAGTCCGGTAGCGGCTTTGGAGAACTCTTCCTTGAAGGCTTCGACCGATCCGAAGTCGCGGGCGATGCGATCCGCCAGTTTTTGGGGCATCGGCTTCTGGTCGGGGGTCAGCATCTGGAAGAAGAACGTGTGATTCCACGTCTGGGCCGCATTGTTGAAGATCGGACCGTCGGCTTTCTTGACGATCTCCTGCAGAGACATCGACTCGTAAGGCGTGCCGGGAATCAGGCGGTTGAGGTTGTCCACGTAGGTCTGGAGGTGTTTGCCGTAGTGGTATTCAAAAGTTTCTTTGCTCATTTTCGGAGCGAGCGCTTCCGTCGAATACGGAAGTTCGGGCATTTTGTGAACCATAATTCTTTCTGTTTTAGGTTTTGATATTGTTAAAGATTCGGTTTGAATTGTCGTCGGAGTCGCCGCCGGGGTGCCGTGCAGCAGGATATATCCGTTGAGGTAGGCGGCGAAGAGCGTCCAGAGCAGGTAAGGTACGAAGAGCCAGGCGGCAGCGCGGTCCCTGCGGCTCGCGGCGAAGATGTAGAGTCCCACGAGGATATTCAGCAGTACGATGTCGATGAATCCGGCCAGCGGATTGCGCAGCGTGAAGAACAGGATGCTCCACAGGAAGTTGGCGATAAGCTGCAAGACCCACAGCCGGATGATTCCTTTGTGCTGCCGATGCACGATGAGACGCCCGAGCGAAAGTCCCATGCAGAGGTACAGGACGTTCCAGGCGATCGGAAATACGATATTGGGCGGCGTGAGTGTCGGCTTGGTCAGCGTCGGATACCATTCGGCGATGGACGAAGCCTGGAAAAAACTTGCCGAGATACCTACTGCAAAGCAGGCGAGGACGGGAATGAGGTAAGCCGCTATTTTTTTCATGCTTGGGGTATTGAAGTTTTTCTGATTCCGTGCAAGAACAGTGCAAATTACGCTGTTTTCTTTCCAAATTTAATAAAAATCGGATTCGAATCCAATTCCGGCTCCTTTATCGATGTGTTTTTTTGCCGGGGCGGATGTCATCTTCCCGGTATTCGTCGCGAACGTATCGATAAACGGTTTCGGAGATATCCGCTATGATTCGGGCATTTGTTTCCGGGTTTTCCGCCGAATTTTTGATGAAGACGGCGATGGTATAGCGGGTGCCGTTCGGCAGGATGACGAATCCCAGGTCGTTGGTCCCGGCGAAGATGCCTCGTTCGTCGCGGTCGCTCGTGCCGGTTTTGTGTCCGATGACGGCGCCGGTTCCCGACAGTGGTTTCGGAAGACGGTCGGTACCTGTTTTACAGCTTATCAGGTTTTGCCGGATCATTTCCCGCAGTGTAGGTGTGAGGATCTGTTCTGTTACGAGCAGTTCCAGCAGAGCGGCCGCTTCGAGCGGCGTACTCCAGTTTTCGTAGCACGTTTGCGGATCGTCGTGCATCTGTTGTTCTGTTGCTGCGATTGCGAAATTGTGCAGTCCGAGCGACCGGACGTAGCGGTCTGTCGCTGCCGGACCGCCCGTGTGCTTGAAGAGGATGTCGCAGGCGTTGTTGTCGCTCAGCTGCAGGCTGTACTCCAACAGACGGCTGACTGAAAGCGAGATTTCGCCTTCGGGAAATTCCTTCCGAAGGGGACTGTACGTGTCGGGGACGAGCTCTTCTTCCGGAATGAATATTTCCGTGTCGGGCGTCAGTCCGTTTCGGTCCAGGTAATCTGCGACGGCGAGGGCCTGGTGGAATTTGAATACGCTCATCAGGGGGTAGCGGTCGTCGTTATTGACCGTTACCGTATCTTGTGCGTCCAGGATGACCGCAATACCGATTTCGGCTTTTTTATCCTTTATCACCTTTTTCAGCCGATACGACAGGTCGTCGCCCTGCGCTGCTGCGGCAAGCGGAAAGAACGAAATCCAGAGAATCGAGATCAGTGTGCGCATATACTTATTAGGTGAGATTGACCGGAAACAAAAATAGTGTAAATTTCGATTCCTTCCGGGGTGGATTTCATGATTTTTGTATCTCTTTCGATTATTAGGTTATGCCGGCGGGCGATTCGGGGTATCGTGTCGATGCCGTAAATCGTCCGATTCGCCTCGAATCAGTCCGCCTCGGTCGATTCTTTACGGCCGGAAGATCGAAACGCCGCTAAAATTATTAGCTTTGCGGACGGTTGATTTTGTGAATTATGAGAAAGAACTTACTGGCAGCAATCGTTTTGCTGGTATTGTACATTCCTTCTGTTTGGGCCGCAGCGGGGTATCCTGTGCGGGGCAGGGTTATCGCTGTCTCTTATACACATCTGACGCTGCCGACGAACTCTAGGGTGTAGAT
>ENA-UBIY01000496-UBIY01000496.1-human-gut-metagenome-genome-assembly--contig:-NODE-496-length-14679-cov-7.209245_pt1 | contig 14679 bp, 10 predicted proteins | sample MGYA00244945_ERZ654882 | MGnify/ENA primary metagenome ERZ654882 (study PRJEB26926, sample SAMN06164824) | human gut metagenome | biome: ENVO:00009003; feature: ENVO:2100002; material: ENVO:00002003...
ATATGTTCTTTCTCGTAACCGTTATCCCAAACGGGAAAAACTGCCTTCCATATATAGTGCCGAAGAAGTCAAACAAATAGAGTTGTCGGTTGAACAATCAGGTCCGGTAGGGAAACGTGATTATGCAATATTGCTTCTTGCCACACGGCTCGGTTTACGCGCTTCGGATATTTGCAGATTGGAGTTTGACCATTTGGATTGGGATCACAATGTCATTGCATTCATCCAATACAAAACAAAAAAATCGATAGAGCTTCCGTTGCTTACTGATGTCGGTGAAGCCATAGTCAATTATCTGCGTTATGGCAGACCGATTTCCGGGCATTCGGAAATATTCTTATCGGCACGTCCACCTTATCGTCCAATGTTCCGTTGGGGAATAAACGGTGTAATATCAAGAATTATGAGAGAATCAGGCGTTGATATATCCAAACGTAAGTTCGGTCCTCATGCTATGCGTCATTCTCTCGCCAGCAGACTGCTTGCCAACGGTGTTTCGCTGCCAGTCATATCTGAATCATTGGGACACGAGAGTTCCTTGAGTACAATGGAATATTTAAGGGTAGATTTGTCAAGCCTGATGAAATGTGCCCTTGACGTACCGCTTGTCAATCCCGCTTTTTACGAACAAAAATACGGTACTTCCCGGCAGCCAATGAAAGCGGCGCCCCCTTTTCGGAAGCGCCGCCGTATCAATCGAAATACAGGTCTTATTCGGTAACCCGCTCGAGCCATTTCACCATACCGAGCATAACGCCCATCGAGATGATGCAGACCGAGAAGAATACAGTCCAAGCCACCCAAATAGGATAAGCATTGTAGATGAGCGGACCAATCCAGAGCAGCAGATTGCCTACGGCCGTTGCACAGAGCCACAGACCTTGGCAAAGGCCCTGGAGATGCTTGGGAGCAACTTTAGAAACGAACGACAGACCGAGAGGAGAAATGAACAGCTCTGCCACAGTCAGGAAGAAGTAGAGTACGAAGAGCACCCACGGTCCTGTCTTGAGAGCGGCCGCCTCTGCAGCCGGGAGATCCTTGAACGCCTCGGCCGAAGGATAACCGTTGATGATCGAGAATACAGTCATGAAAAGGAATGCCAATCCGGCCAAACCCATACCGATAGCGATCTTGCGAGGTGTGGAAATCGCTTTTCCACGGCGTGCAAGAGCGGCAAATACCCACATCACAACAGGAGTGAGGATAATGACATAGAACGGGTTGAGAGCCTGCCATATTTCCGGCTGTACGGAGTCGGTCTTTACGAAATCGCGGGCAAAGAGCGAGAGTGAAGTTCCGTTTTGATGGAATGAAAACCAAAAGAAGATAGCAATACCGAGCACAGCGAAGAGGGCTGCCATACGCTGCTTGATTTCCGTAGCCATTGCAGCTTTTTCCTCTGCAGAATATGTAACGGTTTCCTCTTTTGCTTTCTTTGCGGGAGAAGGAAGCTGTCTTTTGGTGAAAAGGAATATCGAGAGAGAAATAAGCATTGCGGCAACGGAGGCGATAAACGAATAGTGGATGCCGGTGTTGAAGACATTAAGATAATTCGAACAGAATGCCGATACGGAGCCGGCATCACCTGCAACCACAGAGCCACCCACCTTTGTAATCAGCTCCTGAAGATTGGCAAGGTTTACTTCCGCACCCGCCAAAAATCCATGGCAAAGAGCCGGAAGCTCGGCATTATACATCAAACCGTTCTCACTGAGCCACCAGCTGCGGAGCAAAGGAGCTACGAAGGGAGCCACAACGCCACCAAGATTGATAAAGACATAGAAAATCTGGAAACCGGCATCACGCTGCGAAGCATAGCGAGGATTGTCGTACAACTGTCCGACAATGGCCTGAAGGTTGCCCTTGAAAAGGCCGTTGCCGAATGCGATGAGGAACAGCGCACCGCAAGTAAGCGTAAGAAGCCATGTCTGATTCTCAGGAGTCGCGAAAATGGGGAATGCCAATACGACATAACCGATAGTCATGACAATAAGACCGGAAATGATGGTTCCTTTGTAGTTCTGCGTTCTGTCGGCAATGATACCGCCTACGAGGCTAAGCACATAGATACCGGCGTAGAAGAAAGAATAGACTAAAGCACTGGTCTCTTCAGACAGGCCGAATTTGGAACATAGAAACAGCACAAGCACCGCGTTCATGATATAATATCCGAAACGCTCGCCCATGTTGCTCAATGCTGCCGGGATCAATCCTTTGGGTTGATTTTTAAACATACGCGATTGAATTAGAATTTTTTCTGTTTTTTGTTTCGCGGACAAAGATAGAATTATTTTTCGTATTTTTGTTATAATAATGAACCAGTTTATGGGAAATCCGACGAAAAAGCTCCCGATGATCGAGCGGGACGGCTGGCTGCTTCCGGTCGAGAAAGAGCTGACCGCCCGGCACGAGAGCTACCTGCGGGCACTTCGGGAAATAGAAAAATCGGCCGGATCGATCGTCGATTACGCCAACGGCTATCGCTATTTCGGATGGCAGCGGGACGAGACGCTCGAAGGCTGGTGGTTCCGCGAATGGCTTCCCGGGGCGCAGGACGTTTATCTGCTGGGCGACTTCAACGGTTGGCAGCGCACTTCGCTGCGGCTCGACAGAAACCCGGAAGGGGTGTGGAGTATTTTCCTGCCCGATGCGATGTATGCCGAACGGCTCACGCACGGCTCGCTCTACAAAATCCACGTACACGGCGACAACGGCTGGCACGACCGCATCCCCGCCTATGCGACCCGCGTGGTACAGGACGAGAAAACCAAGGATTTCACCGCCCAGTTCTGGAATCCGTCCCCGTTCGACTGGCAGGGTGACCGGCCCATTGCGGCCCGCAGCGAGGAATTATTCATCTACGAAGCCCACGTAGGTATGGCTCAGGAGCGCGAAGGCGTGGGCAGCTATGCGGAATTCACCGAAAAGATTCTTCCCCGGATCCGGGAAGAGGGTTACGATACGGTACAGTTGATGGGCATCGCCGAACATCCCTATTACGGGTCGTTCGGCTACCACGTGTCGAACTTCTTCGCCCCTTCCTCGCGCTTCGGCACGCCCGAAGCGCTCAAGACACTCGTGCGCACGGCTCACGAACTGGGACTTGCGGTGGTAATGGATCTAGTGCACGCCCACTACGTGAAGAACCTCAACGAGGGGATCAACGAGCTCGACGGTACGGATCATCTCTACTCCCTACCGGGTACGGCGGGCGAACAGCCCTACTGGGACTCCAAAACTTTCGATTACGGCAAGGAACAGGTGCGGCACTTTCTGCTCTCGAACGTCAAATACTGGCTCGACGAATTTCACTTCGACGGCTATCGGTTCGACGGAGTGACCTCGATGCTCTACCGCCATCACGGGCACACCGACTTCGTCCGGAGGGAGCAATATTTCGATGAGGAGGTGGACGAAGCCGCCCTCACCTACCTTACGTTGGCCAATACGCTGGTACACGACTTCCGTCCCCGAGCCGTTACGATCGCCGAGGAGGTGAGCGGCATGCCGGGCATCGCGGTTCCGACTGCAGACGGAGGCGTCGGTTTCGACTACCGCCTGGGCATGGCCATTCCGGATTTCTGGATCCGACAACTCAAGGAGATACCCGACGAACAGTGGGACATACACGCCATTTGGCACGTCCTGACCGACCGTCTGCCGGGCATCAAGACGGTCGCTTACGCCGAATCGCACGACCAGGCGTTAGTGGGCGACCAGACCCTCGCGTTCCGGCTGATGGGAAAGGAGATGTACGAACACATGGACCGCGCCTCGCAAAGTCCGGTCATCGACCGGGGAATGGCCCTGCACAAGATGATCCGGCTCGTCACGATCTCGGCAGGCGGGGACGCCTATCTCAATTTCATGGGCAACGAATTCGGACATCCCGAATGGATCGACTTTCCGCGCGAGGGCAACGGCTGGAGCTACGCCTACGCCCGGCGCCAATGGTCGCTCGCGGACAACGGGCTGCTGCGCTATGCCCAGCTCGGGGAGTTCGACCGGGCGATGATCGCCCTGGTGAAAAAATACGGCATACTCCGCGACGGCTACCCTTACAATTTACAGATGGACACCCAGAATCAGACGATGGCCTTTTCGCACGGCGACCTGCTGTTCGTATTCAACTGGCATCCGTCGGCCTCGATACCCAATTACGAAGTACGGGTACGGGTTCCGGGCCGTTACCGCCCGATCCTCTCGACCGACGAGCGCCGTTTCGGCGGCACGGAGCGGACCGACATGCGGGGGCAGCATTTCTCCTACCCCGTGCAGGGGGATGAACTGCCCCGCATCCGCATCTACAACACTTCGCGCACGGCGACGGTCTTCCTCCGAGAAGCGTGAAGGAGAGGACCAGCCGCCCGCACTACCCGCACCGGGCGGTCGGAAAACGACCGTTTCCTGCTCGTCCGTCCTACCGGGAAATCCGGGATTCGGAAGCCGCCGAAGCCTATCAGACAACGAAAACATCAAAAAAACGACGATACACCGCTGCCGAGCGGGGTTTCAGACAACGATTTCCATACAATGACGAAAAAATACCGACATCTGCTGTTCGACCTCGACGGCACGCTCACAGACCCGATGGAGGGCATCACCCGTTCGGTACAATACGCCCTGCGGCATTTCGGTATCGAAGTGAGCGACCTACGCGAGCTCTGCCCCTTCATCGGACCGCCGTTCGCGGAGTCCTTCCGGACATTTTACGGCTTCGACGACCGCCAGACCAGCGAAGCCGTAGCCGTATCACGGGAGTATTTCACCGAAAAAGGCATCTTCGAAAACCGGCTCTACGACGGGATGGACGAGCTGCTCGACACGCTCGCAAGCAACGGATATACGCTCTGCGTGGCCACGTCGAAGCCCCGGGTATTCGCCGAGCGGATCCTCGACCACTTCGGCATCGCCCGTTATTTCTCCTTCGTCGGCGGCACAGGACTGGACGGCTCGCTGCCGACGAAGGCCGATGTGATCGCTCACGTGCTGGCCGGGAGCAACATCACCGATCGCGGAACCGCCTTAATGATCGGCGACCGCAAATACGACATTCTCGGTGCAAAAACCATCGGCATCGACTCCGCCGGAGTTCTCTACGGCTACGGCGACCGGGCGGAACTGGAAGCGGCCGGAGCCGATTACATCCTCCCCGCAATTCCCGACCTGGAAGAGCTGCTGCTCGAATAAACGGACGAAATACCGGGAAACAGAGGGATTGTCTGACAAGTCCTATTTTAACGTTTTCACCCCCGTCGGAATAAACTCCGGCAGGGGTGATTTTCAATTTCGGGAAGTTATCGAACAGCCCTTTCATTCAGTTGCGGGCAACCTTGAAAGCCTACTTTTTCGCTGCGGCCGTACGGCGGGCAATGTCCTCGGCCGTATGCTGCACCTGGAAGCAAAGGTTCGACAGATCGACGCCCTCGATCCGGCGGCCCTCGACGACGATCTCGCCGTTCACCACGACGGTATCCACGTCGGCAGCCTTGCCGCAGTAGATCAGGTTCGCCACCATATTATATACCGGCATAAGGTGCGGCTTCACCGCATCGATCAGAATGAAATCCGCCAGCGCACCCTCCTTAATAACGCCCAACTCGCCGGCATGACCGATCGCACGGGCCGCATTGACGGTCGCCATTTTCAGAATTTCATAGGCAGGCAGCACGCAGGGATCCATCGTCGCTACTTTCTGCAAGAACGATGCGGTACGCATCTCGTCCCACATATCCAGGTCGTTGTTCGAACAGGTACCGTCCGTGCCAATCGTGCAAAGCACCCCTTCGCTATGCATCCGGGCGATCGGGGCGATACCGCTCGAAATTTTCATGTTGCTCTGGGGGTTGTGCGACACGGCCACTTCGCGCTCCCGCAGGATGCGGATATCCCCGTCATCGACGTGAACGCAATGCGCACCGATCGTCCGGTCGTCGAGAATACCGAGGGTATCGAGATGCCGGACAGAAGTAGTACCGTAACGCTCCCGCACGATACGCACCTCGTCTTCGGTTTCGGAAATATGGGTCATGAACCAGAGTCCGTGGCGGCGTGCCAGCTCCTTGCCCCGCTGCAACGACTCCGGCGAACAGGTATAGGGCGAATGGGGCGCCACGGCCAACCGGATGCGGTCGCAGTCGCCCGTGGTGGCGATCATCCGCTCCACATCGTCGGCAAAAGCCTCCCAACTCGTATCCAAGTAGCTCGCTCCGAGCATGGCCCGGATGCCGAGCCGCCGCACGGCCTCGGCGATACGGTTTTCGTGCCAGTACATATCGACGAACGTCGTGACGCCGCCCAGCAACATTTCGACAATACCCATTTCGGCTCCCAGTACGATTTCGTCCGGGGTTTGCTGTGCCTCGAAAGGCCAGATATATTCGTGCAGCCACTTCATCAGGGCGATGTCGTCGGCATAGCCCCGCTGGAGGGTCATCGCCACGTGGCAGTGGGTATTGATCAGTCCCGGCATGAGCACCTTGCCCGTGCCGTCGATCTCCCGCACCCCGGGATGCTCCCGCCGGAACGCTTCGATCCGCCGGGGATCGTCGCTGACCAGCGCCAGACGGCGATCCGCCACGCCGACCGCCCCCGTGAAAGTCCGGGGCTCCTTCTCTGCCGTCATGGGCAGAATCGTACAGTTCGTAAATAACAGTTCCATAAGCAATACAGGTTCGACGCAATCGGAATTACAAACCGGGCGGTTATCGTCAAAACGGCATACGTCGAACTATTTTACGGTGTTCACGCGAACATCCGATCCCATTTTGACATCTTCTCGAAACCGCCCCTATCAAAGCGCCCCTTCTATCGATCGCTTCCGGGACGTACCCCTTTCCGGCACCGGATCATTCGGTATCCAGAGAGTTCCCGCAAACGGTAATCAGCTCCCGCCCCGAAACCGAATTGGAATAGATCTGGATCACCTTGCTGAAAGTGCCCGGTTCGTTCTTATGCGGTTCATAGACCACACGGATCACAGCAGTTTCGCCCGGTGCGAGAGGGCGCTTGGAGTGGCTCACCTTCAGGCACGAGCAGGTAGTCTGCGCCCTTACTATTACTAACGGAGCAGAGCCGTCGTTCGTATATTCGAACTCCCAAACCAGATCGCCGCCCCAACGGGGTACGCTCCCGAAATTATGGAACGAACTCTCGAATTTCAGGTGCGCTCCCTCGTATTGCTGGGCGCCGGCCCCGAGCCATGCAAGGCACGAAGCCGCAATCAATAATATCGTACGTATCATTCGTGTCGTTTTCGCAGCCATCGTCCGCTGCTGTTATCGCGCCTTCAGTCGATGCGGTGCAACGTCGCACGGCAAACCGGATTGGCAGCGCATTCCAATCTATTCCAACGTAAAGACATAGGTAATCGTTCCGGTCTGCATCAAACTCTCGCTGGATGAAAACCGAGCTTTGCGGGCCGCTTCGACCGCCGCATCGACCAGCCGCTTGCTATTGGTCGTCGATCCCTGCGCCCGATAGGAGGCGTATGTCACCCGACCGGAAGCATCGACAGTCACATCGACGACGACCTTGCCGGACTCATTGCCCGGATAGGAAGGCTTGGGCAGCTTTCCCACCACCGAGCGCCCCGAAAGGTCGTAGGCAATGCCCGAATCGCTCTGGCCCGTGCCGTCGTGACTGCCTTCCGGCGCCCCCGAAAGGTCCCCGGCGTTACCCTCGCCCGCAGCAGGCCCCTCCGACGTGGAAGTGCTCCCCGCCGTGCGGCCCGGGAAGAGCGCCCGACGGTTTACCGTGCGGGGTTGTTCGGCAGGCTGCTGCGCGTCGCTGCGCTGCGGAGTTTGTCCCGGAGTCTCCCGCTCGCGGGGTTTCTTCTCCGGCTGCGGTGTCTGCACGGCGATCTCCTCCCGCTCGCTGGTCACGTACTCGACCTGCTGCCGCGACGCTTCGGCCGCCGCCTGCTGCGGCGATGCCTGCACATCGGTAGCCGACAGGTCCCGGTCGCCCAGACCGGTTTCGGTCGTCCCGAAATCGATCAGCAACCCTTCGCCGGGAAGCAGCTCGTCCCGCCCCATATCGAACGACACGAACAGGAAAGCCGCCGCGATCGACAGCGCATAAAGCAAAGCTGCGAGGCTCGCCCAACGACGCGCGTTCGATTTATCGTTATTCGGATCGTAATAATACATCGGTCAATTCTCACAAGGAAAACACCGCAGGGCGGCATTCCCCGGGTTTCACTCTATTCGGGCGAGGTAGCCGCGATGAGCGTAAAATTGTTGGCCTTGGCCATGCGCATCATGGCCACCACTTCGTCGAAAGCCACCGACTTGTCGCAATGCAGCGAAACGGTAGGGTTCTCCTGTCCCGCCAGCCGGGACTTGAGGGCTTTCTCCACGCCCTCGCGCGAGCCGACGTTTTCCGTCTCGACATAATACCTGTATCCATGTCCCGTATCCTGGATCGAAATCGTCGTCATCGCCTTGTCCTTCAACTGATTCGAACTTTTCGGCAGAATCAGCTTGATGGCATTGGGGTTGATGAGCGTCGTAGCGATCAGCATGAACAGCAGCAACAGGAAGATCAGATCGGTCATCGAAGCCGACGAAAACGACTTATCGACCTTGGATCCGCGTTTGATTGCCATAACAGATTACTTTTGAACGGGTTGATTCAGAATATCCATAAAGGCGATCGAGTTGGCCTCCATCCGGAAAACGAGCTTCTCGATGCGGGCCACCAGGTAGTTATAACCGAAGTAGGCCGGAATACCGACCAGCAGACCGCCGACCGTCGTGATCATCGCCACGTACATACCGCTCGAAAGGAGCGACATATCGACCGTACCGCCCGCAGCGGCCATATCCATAAAAGTCTGCACCATGCCGACCACCGTACCGAGAAAACCGATCATCGGGGCGCCGCCGGCGATGGTCGCCAGGATCGGCAGGTTGGTTTCGAGCTTCGACACTTCGAGGTTCGCCACGTTCTCGATGGCCGACTGCACGTCACTCATCGGACGACCGATCCGGCCGATACCCTTTTCGATCATACGGGCGATCGGCGTATTGGTCTTGCGGCAAAGATCGACCGCAGCAGCGACCTTGCCGTCCAAAATATAATCTCGGATGCGGTTCATGAAATTCATATCGAACTCCGACGCCTTACGGATCGCCATGAAGCGCTCCACGAAGATAAAGATCGTGAGTCCTCCCAGAATCAACAAAACCCACATCAGCCATCCGCCGCTCATAAACAACTGCCAAAGTCCCATGCGGGTCTGCTCCGCGACAACGACCGCATCTGCGGTCTGCAACAAACTAATCATAATCTTTTTGAGTGAATTAAATTTATTTTATTCGAGTTTTACTTTTTCCGTATCAATCCCGCTCCAAGTCGTATTCAGGCTCCGGCGGATCTTCCGGCAGAAGCAATTCCTGCCGTTGGGCCTCTTCCGCCGCACGCCGGGCCTGCTCCTCGCGGCGGGCCTGACGCTTTTTCTGACGTTTCTTGTTGGTGAAGCGGTCCCGAATACGCTGTTTCAGATCCTTGAAATTATTGAAATCCTCCTTATAGGAGATCCCGATACCGGTTTCCTGCAGGCCCTGGTTCTCGTCGAAACGATCGATGGTCTGCGTGAACGCCTTCAGACGCAGGTTGCCCGACTTGTCGATCAGCCACGTCACATGCGCTTCGCCCATGAAGTTGGAAACATTGTTGCTTACGGCCTGTTTGTTGTCGATGATGTAGTTGCCTTCGACCTCGACCAGCAGACGGTTGTTGATCAAATTGGTGGAGAAGCCGAAATCCACCTCGTCACCGGTCATTTCGGAGCCTGCCCGGTAGTTCAGGATGATCCGGTAATCATCTGTCGAAAACCAGTTGGTAAGCTGGTTGGTAAGCATCTCCAGACCCGTTGCCACACCGGAAGAAGCACCGATATTGGCACTGCCGGAATTGCTGAAAGTACCCAGTGCGACCAGCGAAATGAACTGCTGCGCCTGGGCTTCCTGCGTATTGAGCACGCTGGCCACCGCAGCCTGCGTTTCTATATCTGTAACGGGCACGACCACGCTGAAATCCAACTGCGGGTTGCTCAAACGACCGCCGATATGGATCTTACAATCAACCGGCACCGAACGGTCCGAAATCCGGGAACCGCTCTGGTCGTCGTCCGAAGAGGCGGTTACAGTGTTCAACAGAGGCTGCAACGACGTTTTGAGCTTATAGACGGCATTGATGTCGAGCCGCGCATCGACAGGCTCGCCCGTCCACTGAATCATCGAACCGCTCTCGATGATGAATTTTTTAGTAATGATATTCTGCAATGAGAAAAGAAAACTGCCTTCGATGAGCGTATAGTCGCCGTACATATTGAAGATACCGTTACCCGGATTGATATGCAGGTTGAGCATACCGTTGCCACGACCTTTCAGGGCACTGCCGACCGTCGGGTCGATCACCAGTTGGAAAGCGGTATTGTCCTGCACATTGAGAGCCATCGTAATATCCATCGTGCTGCCTGCGGCTTCCTTTTTACGCCCCTGCTGCTGGAAGAGCAGCTTCTTGCGCACCAGATAGTCGGTCGTATCGATCTGTTCAGGGGTGACGAACGTAACGAAATCGGCCGTTTTCGCATTCGACTGTCCTGACAGAGGCATATAAAATTCGGAATCGCCTTCGGTGGTAGCCACGATGTCCATTTTCACACCGCCCTTGCTGCCCGCGATCGTCGCCGAACCCGAAGCGAAAATCCGGCCGTAGAACAGGTCGTTATCCTTCGAAGTGGTATTGAGCACCATCAACTCTTTCGGCAGCACTTTCACCGAATAGGAGATATTGGACAAATGTTCCAGATTGAGGTCGATCGAGAAAAGGCCCTCGTTCTTCTCCGGATCGTACAGCGGCACGCCTTCGGCAATCAAATGATTGTTTTTAACCTCGATCACGGTCCGGGGCATCGTGTAGGTCACCTGCGTAAAATCCACCGTCGTGGTGAAATCGCGCACGGCGATCTGCCCGGAAAGGTTCGCCTCCTTACCGCTGCCGCGCAGGGCGATATCGACATCGGCATTGCCGCCGGTCCGCTCGACCACCCCCTTCAGCAGGGGATCGAGCGCCGAAAGTTCGACTGCGTCGAGGGTAGCCCGGGCGTAATAACGCTTTTGCGAAGGGGCGTAAAAACCACGAACGAGAGTATCGAGATTTTCCCGCTGCTGCACCAGAATACCCGCGCGGTTCTGTATGAAATCCCATCGGGACCGCAGCCAGATCGACGGAACGGCGAGATCGTTGATCGAAATGCTGTCCACAACGATATCGGCCTGCACCTCGCCGGCCCCGAGCACCGCTTTCATCGTCGCCGAACCGTTGGTACGACCGTCCACACGGTAGCCCATCGACGAGGTGAACTGCGAGAAGGGCGCCAGCTCGAAATTATGCAGCGTCAATTGCACCGAATCCTGCAAACGACGCGATACGACGCCGTCGAGCAGCAGTTGCTGTCCGGCATTGACCATTCGAAAACGGTCGATTCGTATCCGGGAAGTATCTGCCGTAATACCGTCCGTATAGATATTCCAAGTCTTCTCTCCCCGGCTGATGTACGACGGCGTCAGCCGCAGATCGATCTGCCGGCCCGCAGGACCTCGTCCCCGGGCAAATTCCGAACGGAATCCGATCCGTCCGGAAACATCGCCGATAGTATCCGCGAAATCGGTAATCAGCTCCAGCTTGTTATCCTTGGCCCCTCCGCTCATTCCGACACGGCTCATGTGAAAACTGTTCAGATAAAGATCCTCGGTCGAAGCCGCGAAAACGAGCGAGTCGCCCCGGTTATGGGCATCCAGATTCAGACGTGTCACCAGCATCCGGCCCCGCTCGATGTAATCCGAGGCCGCTTCGAACGAAAGTTTGTCGTTCGCCGGGTTGATCCGCAGCAGCAACCGCGATCCGTCCGCGATCTGTAACCCGGGAGAAACGGCATTGACCAGCGGATTGATCTTCCGGACATTGACCGTAAGTTGGGAATATCCGTCAGCCAACTCTACCGTATCGGGATGCTGCGCCTGCCAGCCGGGACCGCCGTCAAGCGTCGGGACATAATCTCGGAAACGCTGTTGCAGGTAGGCGAACACCTCCTTGTAGGAGGTTTTCCCCTCGTAGTCGGCATCGACAAAATCGGAACGCAGACGAATAAACTTGTCCGACAAGCTGTTCCGACCCACGATCACAACGCTGTCGGCCGCAAGCTCGCGGTCGTTATAACGATAGGATACATCACGGACGAAGATTATTCCGTTCAGGTCGTCGAGCGTACGGCCGACGGCACGCGCAGCAATCCGGGCGGCAAGCACCGACACCGAATCGCGGCGATTCACCCCCAGAGCCGCCAGGTTCGCCTCCTCAAGGTCCAGCGCAAAATCGTAGCGGGGCCTCTGCTCATCGTTCAGGTCGAGCAGCCCTCTAAAATCGAACCGCAGATTCCTGTCCCGGGCTTCGATCAATCCGTTGAACTCCCGGTTCACCAGGTGCCCCTTCATACGGAGCGAATCGTAATCATATCCGTTGATCCCCAATCGCAGGATCTCGCCCGACACTTCGGCGTCGGAGTGTTCCGAGCTGAGTTCGCCGTTTACATGCACATTCAGAGAGAGGGGACCGAGCAGATCGTTTTCCAGCAACTCGCCCAGTTGCAGACTGGACGTTTTCACATCGCCCAGCACACCGCGACAGCCGTCGCGCAGCGAGCTCACCTGCAACAGGCAGGTCGCACCGCCGATCTCGGTCGCCAGCACAGCATCCGCAGCAAAGGCCGTGAGCGTTCCGTCGAATTTGCCGGTAAGACCGATTTTGCCCGCATTTTTTGCAATACGCAGCACCTCGTCGGGCAAATTCTTGCCTGTGAGGGCAGCCGCCAGCCGATCGACATCCGCCGCCGAAGTCGTCAGTTCGGAAATGTCGGCCTTAAAATGCCCCTTTCCGACATCGGGCAGTCCCTGCGCCGCAAAATCGACCGACAGTTTCGTGTCGGCTCCCGTGCGGACCGAGCGCAGCGATCCCGACATATCGGCCACAGGGCCGCTCACATCAGCGTTCACGTCGGTCAGCGTCAGGTGCCAATCCTTCATTTTGGGCGAGAAATAGGCGATGTCGTCGGACGACAGCGTCGTATTGACGACCTGCGCCGTGATGTCCACCTCCTCGACGAAATTTTTGTAAAGGGCCCAGTCCAATCCGATCAATGAAAGCGAAGGCAACTCGATATTCGACTTCGCCGTCCGGATGTGTCCCTCCCGGATATCGATACAGCCGTTGGCGATGCAAAGGCAGCCCGCCAGGTCTTCGACGACAAATCCGCTGCGCTCGCGCATCGCCAAACGCCCGATGTCGGTATGGATCACCGGACCGTCGATGGTGAAATTCTTCAGTTCGGCCCGGATGTCGATCAGGTGCATATCGGCGAAATCCACTCCGTACGACGGATTGCGGTGCTCCAGCCGTTCCATGCAGAAATCCAGCCCATCCGTTTCCAGACGCTCGATCTCCAGCCTGAATTTTCCCTCCGCCCGGGCCTTGTCCTTTTTGGAAAGTTTATCGACCACCTGCTTGATGTTCATCTCCCCGTCGGGAGTTTCGCGCAGGCAAAAACGGGCGTCCGACAATTCGGCCCGGCTGAAAACGAGCCCTCCCCCGAACAGGCCGAGGCTCTTGATCCGGGCATCCAGACGGCCGGCATAAAGCAACGTATCCCGTTGGAAATCCTCGACATAGAATCCGTCGAGCGAAACGCGGTAAAACAAGCCTATATCCACCCGGTCGATACTGATGCGGGTGCCGAGCTTGCGGGAAATTATTTCCGTCGCCTCCCGAGCGACGAAATTCTGAACGGCAGGAATCTCGAACAACAGGGCGACCCCCAGAGGCAGAAAGATCAGCGCCAGCACGATCGCCGACACCATCTTGGCCAGTATGTTCACTATCCTGCGCATTATCCGACAAAACCGTTTTTAATAAATTGCAAATTTAAGCAAATTTCGGGATTTAACATCCGGCAGACCGGATATTTATCGTTAAAAGCACCGTTCGAAGAACTTGTCGCGAAGCCCTCCCGCAACAACCGGTAAAAATCCGCGTCCGGTACAATACAGAACCGCAAACCTGTTGCCAATCGCATTTCGGAGTTTTTCCGAAGCCCGGACAGAGACCCGAGATCGGCTGCCGCCCGAAATAAATACGGACATCGGCGAATCATTTCGGATTTTATTCCGTATCTTTGATTTTTATTCGGATAATTCCGCCTCGGAAAAACACAAATAAATTTGCTTTTGCGCTCGGCTTATTCGTATCTTTGACATAGTCTTGGATAGGATGTACCTCGGAAAAATGGGAACAAGTTCCCATTTTCTCTCGGCTTTCACTATCTTTGTAAAGTTTTTGCCACACAAAAATCACATGGACATTACCATTTTAGGCATAGAATCTTCCTGCGACGACACTTCGGCCGCAGTCATCCGCGACCGGACACTCCTGTCGAACGTAATCGCTTCGCAGGCCGTGCACCAAAAATACGGCGGTGTCATTCCGGAACTGGCCTCCCGAGCCCATCAACAGAACATCGTTCCGGTGGTCGATACAGCTCTGAAAGAGGCCGGCGTCACCATCGACCTGTCTCTTATACACATCTGACGCTGCCGACGAACACTAGGGTGTAGATCT
>ENA-UBIY01000508-UBIY01000508.1-human-gut-metagenome-genome-assembly--contig:-NODE-508-length-14533-cov-11.257770_pt1 | contig 14533 bp, 8 predicted proteins | sample MGYA00244945_ERZ654882 | MGnify/ENA primary metagenome ERZ654882 (study PRJEB26926, sample SAMN06164824) | human gut metagenome | biome: ENVO:00009003; feature: ENVO:2100002; material: ENVO:00002003...
ACATAAATAATTAGTTCCGCAAAGACTTTGGTAGTTTCCTTTATCGGAATGGCTAGTCAAGAGGTTTCTATCAAACAGAATGTTAGCATCATTTTAAAATCTGATACTAAAGTGCTTGGAGAAGTGATGGTTGTTGCATATGGCACTGCAAAAAAGGAATCTTTTACAGGATCAGCATCCGTTATTAATAATAAGAAACTGGAATTACGTCCTATAAGTAATGTTACTAAAGGATTGGAAGGACAGACTACAGGTCTGTTAACAACTTCAGGCTCAGGTCAACCTGGCGAAGCTGCCAAGATCGTGATTCGCGGTTACGGTTCCATCAATGCCTCACAAGATCCTTTGTATGTAGTTGACGGAATACCTTTTAGTGGAGATATGAGTTCTATCAATCCTGCCGATATTGAAAGCATGACAGTTTTAAAAGATGCTTCAGCCGGAGCCCTTTATGGAGCCCGTGGTGCAAATGGTGTAATTATGATTACTACCAAACAAGGAAAAGAAGGCAAGACTAAGGTATCTTGGCGTTCTACGGCAGGTTGGTCTTCACGTTCCTTGAAAGCCTATGACATGGTTGACCAAAAAGAATTTGTACAGTTAACGTATGAAGGTTTACGCAACGGATATATCTTTGACAATGGATATAACTGGGAAGCTGCCGGTAGACAAGCATCAGCAGATTTAGGTGGCGTTTTAGGTGGAGAACAATATAATCCATTTAAAAATTACACATGGGGAACAATTATAGATCCTGCAACAGGTAGAGTGCAGGGTGATGCTACATCCGCATGGAATGAATCTTGGATGGATGCAATACAAAGAGACAATGCATTTCGTCATGAACACCAGTTGTCTGTTAATGGAGGTACAGAAAAGACCAAATATATGTTCTCTTTGGGATATTTAAATGAAGATGGCATCTTGATTAATACCGGTTTCCAACGTTATAATGCCCGTGCAAACATAAACACTGAAGTGAATAAATGGATGAAGACTGGATTGAATGTGTCACTTTCCAATTCCACACAAAATTTTAGTGATTACGAAGGTTCATCTAATTCAAATGTGTGGTACTCTGCACAATTTATGGCTCCGATTTACCCGGTGTATATAAAGGGAGAAGATGGTAAAGATGTATTAGATGCCGATGGAAATCGCCAACTGGACTACGGTGACGGTAGTGTACAACGCCCACAGTATAGTGATTTCAATCCCGTAGGCGGTTTGGTAGATGACAAGGCTGATATAAAAACAGATGTAGCTGGTTTGCGCACATTTTTGGCATTTGGCTCAGATTCGGAAGATGCCGGATGGGCTAAAGGTATTAAGCTGACTTTGAACTTTGGTCTGGACTACCGGAACAAATCTCAAAAATCATATATGAATATGCACCATGGTAATCAGGCAGCTGCCGGCGGTTTGTTGATGAAATATAACAGAAGAACCCAATCTTATACTTTTAACCAGTTACTGACATGGGGGCGTTCTTTTAACTTTTATAACATCGATCTTTTGGTTGGTCATGAATTTTATGCATACAAATATGAATTTCTGTCTGCCGGAAAAACCAATTTAGTAGATGGTATTCTTGAATTGCGTCCGGGTACAAATCTATACAATGCGGATTCATATTCGGAAGATTATCGTGTGGAATCCTTCTTTGGGAGATTCAATTATAACTTTAATGAAAAATATTATTTTTCAGCCTCTATCCGTACGGACGGTTCTTCACGCTTCCAAAAAGATAACCGTTGGGGTACTTTTTGGTCTGTCGGTGCCAACTGGAGAATTTCACAAGAAAAGTTTATGCAGAATTTGATTTGGATTTCTAATTTATCAGCTAAAATCAGTTATGGTGAACAAGGTAATGATAATCTGTTAAGATATGATAGTCTTGAAGGAGGATATGTACCAGATTATTATCCTTGGCAAGGACTCTATCCATTGGAATATCCGAATGCCAATCAAGTAGGAGGCCTGATCGGTGCTTTGGAAAACAAAAAACTTTCATGGGAAAAAAGCGGTAATTTAAATGTCGGTATTGAGGCAAGTATGTTTGACGGACGCTTGAATGTCAGTGCTGAATATTATAACCGCAAAACAACGGATATGTTGCTGGGATACCCCAAGGCTACTTCTAGTGGATTCTCTGAATACAACGCGAATATCGGTTCTATGCGTAATACCGGGTTTGAATTTAGCTTAGGTGGTTCCCTTATCAAAACCACTGATTTTATATGGAACTTAACTTGGATGGGCTCTACTGTAACCAATAAAGTGCTGAAACTGACTGGGGAATCTCCTGAAATTATCAAGGGAGTTTTCAGTATTAAAGAGGGAATGCCTATTAATACATATTATATGGCTAAATCTGCCGGTGTGGATCCTGCAACAGGAGCGCAGCTCTATTGGGTATATGATAAGGATGATAATGGCAACATCACTAACGAATATATCAGCAGTGACTATCAAAAAGCTGCGAACAGCAAATATTATTCCGGCAGCCGTATACCTGATTTATATGGTAGTATCAATACCGATTTCTCTTACAAGAATTTCGATTTGTCAATATTGGGTACATATTCTATAGGAGGTAAAGTTTATGATTCATTATACGCTGGTTCTATGGAGGTTATGTATGCAGGCAATACATGGAACAAACATGCTTTGAGACGTTGGCAACAACCTGGTGACATCACAGATGTACCTCGTATTCAAATTGGAGGTTCCTACACAGCTTCAGACCGTTTTTTAGTTGATGCTTCATACTTTGCTATCAAAAATATCACTTTGGGCTACACTATTCCCAAACAATGGCTAAAGAAGGCCGGGCTAGAGTCTGTCCGCATATTCGGATCGGTAGATAATCTCGCTTTATTTTCTCATTTGGACGGTATGGACCCACAGTATAACTTCAAGGGCGAAACAGATTATTCTTATGCTCCCAACAAGACTTATTCAGTAGGTTTTGAAATTAATTTCTAACAATTTAAAAGAATACAGGAAAGTATGAAAAAAATATTTAAATACATATTTGCCGGGATGGCTGCAATGTCTGTGGTAGCTTGCAGTGAGGATGCTTTGGAAACCAGTCCTTCATCTTCTGTTTCTGGCAACGAATTATTAGGAACAGCAACTAATGCATTAGTATCATTGAATGGTGTATATCGAGCAATGTATACAGCAGGGGTTTCAAACAGCTCTAACACTCATCAATGCTTCGGTATCACAGCTTATAATCTGGTGGCAGATGTTATGGGTGAAGATTGCATTATGAACGGACAAGGTAGCGGCTGGTTTTGGTATGATTGCGTTTACAATGTAAAATCAAGATATACCTCTACCGGATGGCGTTCTTATGATATGTGGAATGGCTATTACACTTGGATTTCTAATGTCAATTACATTTTGGCAGAAGAGGAAACCATGTCTGGAAGTGAAACCGAAAAGAATTATGTGCTTGGACAAGCCTACGCTGTACGTGCTTACAGTTATTTTATGCTGGCGCAAATGTTTTCTCGCACTTATAAAGGACATGAAAGCGAACCTTGTGTACCACTCTATACAGAACCGACTGATATTGCAACAGAAGGTAAAGGGCGCGCAACGGTTGAAGAAGTATATCAACAAATCACTTCGGATCTTGACAAAGCAATTACCATGCTAGGCAACTCAGGTAAAAGAAAACATATCAGCCATATCAATGAGGCTGTTGCCTCAGGTATAAAGGCTCGTGTCGCTTTAGTGATGGAAGACTGGCAGACCGCTTTGGATGCCGCGAATGCCGCAATAAGCAAAAGTGGGTGTAGTATCGGCACTGGAACTGCGGTAACCGGTGGAATGAATGATGCTACTGCCAATAATGTGATGTGGGCGGCCGAAATCATAGCCGACCAGTCCGGAATGTATGCAGGTTTCTTTACACACATGGATGCGGATCAAGGGAAATATGGAGCTAGTGCTCGAAAACAGATAAACAAACTGCTTTATGCAAAGCTAGGCACAAATGATGTCCGCAAAAAATGGTGGAATCCACAAGACGAGAATAATGAAAAGAATGGTTACCAACAAGAAAAATTCAAGTTTAAAGATTATGCGAAATGGACAGGTGACTATATTTTTATGCGTATTGAGGAAATGTTCTTAACCGCAGCAGAAGCATCTTGTCGTTTAAATGATGACAAAGGCGCACGACTGATGTTGAACAGTTTAATGCAAGAACGTGATGAGGATTACACTTGCAAAAAAACAGGAACGGCATTAGGTAAGCTCACCTCGGATGAAACCGGTTCTTTACTTGAAGAAATTATAATTCAACGCCGTATTGAACTTTGGGGAGAATTTGGACGTATCTATGATATACGTCGTCTGAAACAAGGGTTCAGACGTACTGCAGACATGGGCTGGCCATCCAGTGCTTTAATTGCTGGTACAGATACGGAAGATCCTGAGTCGTATGCATGGGTATTAACTATTCCTCAAACGGAATTTGATGGTAATCCGAACATGGATCCTAGCAAAGATCAGAATCCGATAGGTGATCATAAATAGTATTAATCTGTAAGCAAGTAAATTATGAAAGTAAATAAATATATAATCGGCATGTTTGTTGCCACTGCAACTCTTTTTGTATCGTGCAACACCGACAATGAAGGAGATATATACAATGGCACAACAATGGGGGTGACATTCGCCACAGGTACACAATCGGTTTCCTTTCCTTCCACAGGATATGAGGGTTTTGATGTGGAAGTCTTACGCGCGAAATCTTCGGAAGCTACTACAATTAATTTATCAGCAACATTAGTTGTCGGTGATAAAGAGCAGGAACTCCCTGCCTCCATTACCGTACCTTCCTCGGTTTCATTCGCAGCAGGGGAATTTAAGACCAATATTCATGTTACAGTTGGAGATATAACTCCTGGACAGAATTATAAAGTCAAGATATCTTTGCCGGAGGAAATGGTTACGATAGACCAGACTTCGGATAAAGTCATAACTGTTTATAGGGATTATACTTTTTCTTCATTAGGAACTGGAACATTTAAATCTGCGGCTATGGCAGAGGAAGGGGAAGATTTTACAACTTGGGAAGTAGAAGTTCAAAAAGCAGACCAGATATCATGGTATAAAGCTATGAACTTATATGAAAAAGGATATAACATTGTCTTCAAAGTTAATGAAGCCAATGAGGTCACTGTAGAATCTCAGCCGGCATGGAAGCACGCATCCTATGGAGAAGTTTTTGTTTCAGGAAAAGGTGCTTTGGAAGACGGAGTTATTACTGTGAAGCTGTCGCATGATGTACCCAATGTTGGTGGTTTTGGTGAATTTAAAGAAATACTTTACCTACCTGCTAAATAATTTAGATTTAAGATATGAGGAAAAGATGAAGCTTTCTCCTTAATTATCCAATAGATTATTACCCAAGTATACAAAATTAATGTATACTTGGGTAAATCTATATAGTAAATCGGTCTTTGGAAATTATCGATAAACATCTGTTAACTCAAATTCGATTACTATATAAATGTGCCTGTAAAGACATATATGTTAAATATTTAGTTACATATTTGGAAGGAACACAACAAACCACCATCAATCCTTATGAACTGATTGTAATTCCTGACGGGAAGTCAAATTCTGATTACACACGGAATCTTCCATCAGTTTTTTAATGTTCTTCCCAGCCAAAACTCAAAAAAACGATCATAGACCGGATATAGCATATTATGCCGTCAAACAGTTGATATATTTCAGATATAACATTTTTATTAATGTACTTCCCGCTTTTCTGGAAATGGTGTGTAACAAATTTTGTATATTCTTTCAGTCTGATAGATTTTTGATCCAAAATCATAGTACTTTGATAAAAAGCCGGAAGACTTATAAAAATTTCTCCCGTCATATGACATTGTGAACCTAAATATATAAAATGGGCATTGTACAATGTTATATATCGATGCTCAAAATGGCTTTAACGTTCTTTCTCGAATCGGATCTTGAGCAATAACTTGAAATTAGTCAATCGCCACTAGGCAGATTTTGTCTGCTTTTCCTAGATAGCTAAGTATTTCGTCCAAAGTAACAGACGTTTTTTGCTCTCTCCCATTTCTAAATTCCAATTTGGATCTCCTCTTTCATTATTTCATGCATTTTTTTTTCAAAAAGATTATAATCTTATTACAATACAATTATCATAATGAGATTTATCGCAATTAGACTTTTTTATCGTATAAAGTAATTCTGAGGTAGAACAAAAGTAGAAAAAAGGTTATCATAACTTTGTTTAAAGTAATTCCCGCAGAGTAAATAAATAGAATCGACAAATTTTAATCTTTTGATTATAAACACTTTATATGTTTTGTTAGTTCCGCAAAGACTTTGGTAGTTTCCTTTATCGGAATGGCTACACAAGAAGTGCCAGTTAAAGCAAACTTGAATGTTGTGTTAAAGTCTGATACAGAGCAGCTTGAAGAGGTGATGGTGGTGGCTTATGGTACAGCGAAAAAATCTGCATTTACAGGTTCGGCTGCTACTATAAAAAATGAAAAAATAGCGACGAGACAAACTTCAAATGTGACAAATGCTTTGGCGGGTCAAGTAGCCGGAGTACAAACTACGAGTAATAATGGTCAGCCGGGCAAAGATGCTGAAGTGCGTATTCGTGGTATTGGATCTATATCGGCTAGTAACAAGCCTTTGTATGTGGTAGATGGAGTTCCGTATGATGGTGAAATTTCTGCTATCAGTACTTCTGATATAGAATCAATGACAGTGTTGAAAGATGCTGCTTCTAATGCTCTGTATGGTGCACGTGGTGCTAATGGTGTAATCTTGATTACTACCAAGCGTGGTAAGAGTGGGGAAGCCCGTGTTACTTTTGACGCTAAATGGGGTGTGAATAAACGTGGAGTACCTAATTATGAAACAATTACGGATCCGGCTACATTCTATGAATTAAACTATTCTTCTATTTATAATGCCGATTTGAAAGGATATGCGGCAGCCGGAGATTTGGCTAAAGCTAATGCGTACGCTAATCAAGAGATGCTTTCTTCTAAATATTTGGGATATCAAGTGTATTCCATTCCTCAAGGACAGCAACTGATCGGTATGGATGGCAAATTGAATCCTAATGCGACATTAGGTTATTCTGATGGTACATATTATTATACTCCGGATAATTGGTCGGATGAAATTTTTGAAAATAACCTGCGTCAAGAGTATAATTTAAGTATCAGCGGTGCGACTGAAAAAATGAATTATTATATGTCGGCCGGCTATTTGGATGATAAGGGAATTGTTCCTAACTCTGGTTTCCAACGTTATTCTGCACGTTTGAAAGCTGACTATCAAGTGAAGCCTTGGCTGAAGATGGGAGGAAATGTATCATTTACTCATTATGATAGCCGTGAACAGGATACTGAGGGTGGTACATCAAATGCAAACATCTTTTATGCATCAAATATTATGGGAGCCATTTATCCTATGTATGTTCGTGATGCACAGGGCAATATTATGGTAGATAATCGAGGTTTCCTTCGTTATGATTATGGAAAGCCAGGACAAGATTCAAATGGTAGCCGTAATACGATTCCTAATGCAAATCCGTTGGCTAGTTATATGCTGGATAAAATGAAATATTCGGGTGATGTGGTTAGTGGAAAATGGTCTGCTGATATTGATATTTGGAATGGAATCAAGGCAAAAGTGAATATAGGTGTTGATGTAAATAATGTGCGTGCTACAGAGATGGTTAACCCCTTCTACGGACAGTATTCTGAAACTAGCGGAGTCGGAGGTTTGATCGGCGTATCTAGTGAGCGTACATTTAGTGTAAATCAGCAGTATTTGTTGACATACAACAAAACATTTAATGATGTTCATAATGTGGATATTTTGGCCGGACATGAAAGTTATGACTATAAATATCAATATTTGTACGGACAACGTGAGAAATTGTATGATCCGAATGTTCCTGAATTAGGCAATGGTATTATGAACCAGAGCAATAATTCATATTCTCGTAATTATGCAACAGAAGGATGGCTGTTCCGTGCACAATATGACTATGATGGACGGTATTTTGTTTCAGCTTCTTTCCGTCGTGATGCTTCTTCTTGTTTTCACCCGGATAATCGTTGGGGTAACTTCTGGTCTGTAGGAGCTGGATGGTTATTAAGCAAAGAGAAATTCTTGGAAAACCAGTCTTGGATTGATATGTTGAAATTTAAAATCAGCTATGGTTTGCAAGGTAATGATAACTTGATGTTCCAAGGTGGTTTGTACCGTAACTACTATCCGTATCAAGACCAGTATACATTGGCAAACAGTAATGGCGATTTTTCAACTTCTCTATATTATAAAGGTAATAAGGAAATTACTTGGGAAACTTCACACAGCTTTAATACTGGATTTGATTTCGCTTTTTGGGGTGGTAAGTTAGGTGGTTCTGTTGAGTACTTCTCACGTAAAACAACCGATATGCTTTATTTCAAACCGGTAGCAGCTTCAATGGGTTATTCCCGTTTCCCCGAGAATGTGGGTTCAATGGTAAACCGTGGGGTTGAATTGGACTTGTATTCCAATATAATTGAAAACAAGAATTTTTCCTGGAATGTAAACTTTAATCTTACACATTTTAAGAATAAAGTCTTGGAATTATCTCCAGAACTGAATGGACAATTGATTGACGGTGCCCGGATTTATCGTGAAGACGAGTCTATGTACCAGCTTTATTTACCTAAATATGTAGGTGTGGATTCTGAAACAGGAGAGAGTCTGTGGGCGCTGGTGACTCCGGATGAGAATGGTAATACAGTTACGAAATCTTATTCTGTCGCTTCTGAAAACAGATTCGCATCAGGTGATATTCTACCTAAAGTTTATGGTGGTTTTGGAACAAGTGTTACAGCCTATGGCTTTGATCTCTCTGTTTCGTTTGCATATCAGCTTGGTGGACGTATTCTGGACTATACTTATCAAGGATTGATGGATGTGGCAGCCACAGGCAGTGCTTTGCATAAAGATATGTTAAAAGCATGGACTCCTGAAAATAAAAATACGGATGTTCCTCGTATGAATATTAATGACCAATATACGAACAGATTAACAGATCGTTTCTTGACTAGTTCGGATTATTTAAGCTTGCAGAATATTACATTGGGTTATACTTTGCCGAAGAGTCTGACACGTAAAATGCAGATTGACGGTGTCCGTGTATTCTTTGTTGCAGATAATGTGGCTTTGCTGACAGCTCGCAAAGGGTTGGACCCACGTCAAGGTTATGTGGCTGCTGACAATGTATATTCACCTATCCGCACAATTTCCGGAGGTATATCTTTAAATTTCTAATTTAGCAACCCATTTTTAAGAATATGAAATTGTCAAATAAATATATAGCATTTGCAAGTGTCGCTTTATTAATGGCATCTTGCGATTTGGATAAATTTCCTGAAGGAGATTACATATCTGAAGAACAGAAAGAAGATATAATCAATGGCAGACCTAATTTGATAACTGCTGAAGTGAACGCTATGGCAGCCAAATTAAATACTTTTGGTACGATTTCAGATGATGCCACTACTTATCATAATGACTATGGTATTCCTGCGGTATCTATGATATTGGAATCAGGAGGGCAGGATTTGGTTGCATTGGTTAATGGATATAACTGGTTTAATACATCTCAGAATTATAGTGACAGAGTATACGATAGTTCAAGCGATGAATTGATTTGGAAAACGTTCTATAATCACTTGAAAGCTGCAAACAATGTATTGAAATTGATAGCGGCAGATACGGAAGATTCTTCTTTGAAGGTTTATCGTGGCCAAGCTTTAGCTGCTCGTGCTTATGACTATCTGAACTTGGTTCAAATTTATCAGTTTACTTATGCAGGTCATGAAAATAGCCTGGCAGTACCTATTGTTACAGAAACAATGACTGATGAAGATATGCAGAATAATCCGCGTGCAACTGTACAGCAGGTGTATGACCAGATTATGAGTGACCTGAATACGGCTGCTGATTTATTGACCGGGTATGATAATGGCTCAAACAAAGATCAGATTGATGAGGCAGTAGTTTATGGATTGCGTGCTCGTGCTAATCTGTTAATGCAAAAATGGGCGGATGCAGCTAAAGATGCAGAACGTGCCATTGCTGGCGGTACACCTCAGACTTTAGCCCAGGTATCTACTCCTACCTTTAATTCAGCATCGGCAAGTTCATGGTTATGGGGAGTGATGATTACGCCTGATAATGATGTTGTCCAGACAGGTATTATCAACTGGCCTTCGCACTTGTGCTCTTTTACCGGGAACGGTTATACTTCAGGAGTGCCTGATGGATATAGAAAGGTGAATTCTGCATTATATGATTTAATACCCGAAACAGATATCCGTAAACAATGGTTCTTGTCTCCGGATAATAAATCTTCATTGATTGATAATGAGCAGATTGAGGGTACTTCCATCGTTGAATATTTTGGTTTGACTCCGTATGTAAATACAAAGTTCGGAGCTTATCAAAGTATATTTGGTAACACAACCAATGCGTCAGACTGGCCTTTGATGCGTGTTGAAGAAATGTATCTGATAAAGGCTGAGGCAGAAGCCATGGGTGGTAATCTGAGTGGCGGAAAGAGTACATTGGAAAATTTTGTACGGACATATCGGGATCCTTCCTTTACAAGTAAAGCTAATTCGGCACAGGATTTTCAGGATGAGGTTTGGTTGCAGCGTCGTATGGAACTTTGGGGAGAAGGTTTCTCACTGTTCGATATCCTACGCTTGAAAAAGCCGGTGGTTCGTAAGAATACGAATTATGACCCGTCTGTACAATATAATTCAGCAGCAGAAGCGCAGATCCTGATCTATCGGATTCCGCAATGTGAAATGGAAACCAATTCCGGAATCAGTGACACTGATAACAATCCGGCTGCTCCACAACCACAACTATAGGGAATAACTGTAATAAAAAAGAGGATGACGTTCAACGTTCATCCTCTTTTTTTGTTATATTTGTCGCGAACTTATTTAGATTGATAGATAAATGAAAGAATTTGTAATTTCTGAAGCACAGGTTGAAACTGCCATCTTAGTTGGTTTGATTACTCAGACACAAGATGAGCGTAAGACCAAGGAGTATTTGGATGAGTTGGAGTTCTTGGCCGAAACGGCCGGAGCAACAGTGGTGAAAAGGTTTACTCAGAAACTGCCTGCTGCCAATTCCGTGACTTATGTCGGTAAAGGAAAGCTGGAAGAAATCAAGGAATATATTCATCAGGAAGAGGAAAATGAGCGTGAAGTCGGAATGGTGATTTTTGATGATGAACTTTCTGCCAAGCAGATACGTAATATAGAAGCTGAACTGAAAGTGAAGATTTTGGACCGTACTTCGCTGATTCTGGATATTTTTGCCATGCGGGCTCAAACTGCAAATGCTAAAACACAAGTGGAGCTGGCCCAATATAAGTATATGCTGCCTCGTCTGCAACGTTTGTGGACTCACTTGGAGCGTCAGGGAGGTGGATCCGGTGCCGGTGGAGGTAAAGGCTCTGTGGGATTACGTGGGCCGGGTGAAACTCAGTTGGAAATGGACCGTCGTATCATTTTGAATCGTATGTCATTGTTGAAAGAACGGTTGGCTGAAATTGATAAACAGAAGTCCACTCAACGTAAAAACCGTGGGCGTATGATACGTGTAGCTTTGGTAGGGTATACCAATGTGGGAAAATCTACTTTAATGAATTTGCTTTCAAAAAGCGAGGTCTTTGCTGAAAATAAACTTTTTGCAACATTGGACACCACAGTACGCAAAGTGATTATTGAGAATCTGCCATTTCTGCTTACAGATACCGTAGGATTTATCCGTAAATTACCAACGGATTTGGTTGATTCCTTTAAATCAACCTTGGACGAAGTGCGTGAAGCTGATCTACTGATTCATGTGGTGGATATTTCTCATCCGGATTTTGAGGAACAAATTTCTGTGGTTGATAAAACGATTGCTGATTTGGGGGCAGGTGGAAAGCCTACCATGATTGTTTTTAACAAGATAGATGCTTATACCTATATAGAGAAAGCAGAGGATGATTTGACTCCTAAAACCAGGGAGAATATTACATTGGAAGAACTGATGAAGACATGGATGGCAAAATTGAATGATAATTGTATCTTCATTTCTGCCAGAGAGAAAATAAATATGGATGAATTGAAGACTATTATATATAATAAGGTGCGCGAGCTACACGTACAGAAGTATCCTTATAACGATTTTCTTTATCAAACCTATGATGAAGAATAAATACATATAGAAGATGAAAACTTATCGTTCACTTACACAAGAAGAAATACAACAATTAAAAGAGAGATCATGCACTGCGGTTGATTGGGATGAAATTGAAGTAGTAGAGAACTTTAAGACGGACTATATTTATCATACCCGTTTTTCCGGAAAGGTCAGATTGGGGGTCTTTGAAGATGAGTTTACGTTGGCAGGTGGCATGCGTAAACATTCCGGATTGTATCATGCGACTTTGCATAATGTAACGGTGGGCGATAATTGTTGTATTGAGAATATAAAGAACTATATAGCCAACTATATCATTGGGGATTATGTATTTATAGAGAATGTAGATATCATTCTGGTAGATGGCCGGAGCAAGTTTGGGAATGGCGTTGAAGTAGCTGTATTGAATGAAACGGGTGGACGTGAAGTGCCTATTCATGATCGTCTGTCAGCGCATCAGGCCTATATTCTGGCATTGTACCGTCATCGTCCTGAATTGATTTGCCGGATGAAAGCCATTATTGACCGGTATGCTGAAGAGAATGCTTCGGATACAGGTACTATTGGCCACCATGTTACCATTGTTGATGCGGGATATATAAAGAATGTACGAATAGGTGATTATTGTAAGATAGAAGGGGCGGGACGATTGAAAAACGGTAGCTTGAACAGTAATGAGCAAGCGCCTATTCATATCGGCTATGGAGTGGTATGCGATGATTTTATTATATCAAGCGGCTCCAATGTGGAAGATGGAACTATGTTGACCCGTTGCTTTATCAGCCAGGCATGTCATTTGGGACATAACTATTCTGCATCTGATTCTTTGTTTTTCAGTAATTGTCAAGAAGAGAACGGTGAGGCATGTGCCATTTTTGCCGGACCCTTTACGGTGACTCATCATAAGTCTACTTTGCTGATTGCCGGAATGTTCTCTTTTATGAATGCGGGTTCCGGCTCTAATCAAAGCAACCATATGTATAAGTTAGGTCCGATTCATCAGGGAGCTATGGAGCGTGGGGCGAAGACTACTTCCGATTCTTATATTTTATGGCCCGCACGTGTAGGTGCATTTTCTTTGGTTATGGGGCGTCATGTGAATCATGCCGATACTTCTAATCTGCCTTTTTCTTATCTGATAGAGCAGCAAAATACCACTTATCTGGTGCCAGGGGTGAATTTGCGGAGTGTAGGTACGATTCGGGATGCTCAAAAGTGGCCTAAACGTGACAAACGTAAAGATCCGAACCGTTTGGATCAGATTAATTATAACCTGTTGAGTCCCTATACTATTCAGAAAATGATGAAAGGGCGTAGTATTCTGAAAGAATTACGTAAAGTATCCGGAGAAACTTCAGAAACTTACTCTTACCAAAGTGCGAAAATTAAGAATTCTTCTTTAAATAATGGCATTCGTTTTTATGAAACGGCTATTCATAAATTTTTGGGTAATTCATTAATCAAGCGTTTGGAGGAGGTTCGTTTTAGCAGTGATGAGGAAATCCGTGCCCGGTTGATTCCTGATACAGAGATAGGGACAGGAGAATGGGTGGATATTTCCGGATTGATCGCTCCTAAAAGTGAAATAGAGAAGTTGATGGCAGATATAGAATCTGGAATCCTGACTAATGTGGATCAGATTCATGACCGTTTTGTTGAGATGCATCGTAATTATTATACATACGAGTGGACATGGGCGTATGGGAAGATGCTTGAGTTTTATAATCTGCGTTCCGATGAAATAACGGCAAAGGATGTTATTGCTATCGTGAAGAAGTGGCAGGAGGCTGTTGTCGGATTGGATAAAATGGTCTATGCCGATGCGAAAAAGGAATTTTCTTTGTCTGCTATGACGGGGTTCGGTGCAGATGGATCACGTGAAGAAATGGAGCAGGATTTTGAACAGGTGCGTGGGGTATTTGAAAGTAATCCGTTTGTGACAGCGGTATTGCAGCATATTGAAGCGAAAACAGCGTTGGGTAACGAGTTGATAGAACGGATTGCTTCTATATGATATTTTTGATGAGAGTATCCAGACTAAGATGAACCTTCGGAAAAGTTACAGATGGTAGTTACATATAAAAAGAGCCGTATGAATGCTGGAGTAGTCATACGGCTCTTGCTATTGGATGACATTTGAGCTTGTTGGGATACTTCCTTTTTATTTTTTTACCACAGGTAGTATAACTCTGCTTGCAGCTCCTTGCTGATGATAAATTTTGATCTTTTGTTT
>ENA-UBIY01000547-UBIY01000547.1-human-gut-metagenome-genome-assembly--contig:-NODE-547-length-13909-cov-5.072326_pt1 | contig 13909 bp, 7 predicted proteins | sample MGYA00244945_ERZ654882 | MGnify/ENA primary metagenome ERZ654882 (study PRJEB26926, sample SAMN06164824) | human gut metagenome | biome: ENVO:00009003; feature: ENVO:2100002; material: ENVO:00002003...
GAGATCATGCCTAGTCTCGTGGGCTCGGAGATGTGTATAAGAGACAGATAATGGTGAGGATAAATTCACAGGCACTCTGAATGGCACTAGTCATACAATTACTATGAGCGTAGGCAAAGACGCTAAGATAGTTTTCCATACTCACAACGGACTTTTTGCAAAGACAAACGGTGCAAAAATAAGCAATTTAAAGCTTGTTTCAAACTTTAATATTGTTGGTGATAATGTTTCTGGCGGTGATGCTTGTTATATTGGTTCTGTATCTGCATACAACAGCGGAGCTTTGACTATTGACAAAGTGACCGCTGATGTGACCGCATCTCCAAGTGGTGCGTATACTAATTTTGTCGGAGGTCTGGTTGGATATGTTGCTGAAGCCACAAGTGAAGTTTCATTCACTAATTCTGCTGTAACAGCAAATCTTACATACAATAATAGCACAACAAAGGTAGATTGTACTTGTCTTGGCGGAGTTATCGGAATGGTAGGAGCTGTTACATCAAAGCCTACAACTGGTATTAAGTTTGATAATGTCACTGTTGGCGGAAATATAACTGACAATCACACAGGTCCTAAATCAGGCAGTGCTAATGCTAGAGTTGGTGGACTTATTGCCGAGATAGGTTCGGATATATCATCATCTCCTAATATTGTGAAAATACAAAGTGTTAGTGTAAATACTCTTAATGTAAAAACTTCCACTAAAATCAGCGGAAGCACAAGCGGTGGGTTTATTGGTCACAACTGGTATAATGTTGAAGTAACGCTGGATAAAATAATTGTATCTAATTCTACTATAACATCTGATAGTAATGAGATAGGTGGTCTTGTACTTTCCACAACAGGTTATTGGAGCATAAAAAAGGTTAGCTTTGACAGTGTGACAGTAACAGCAAACAACTGTAAAAATTTTGGCATGCTCGCCTCGACATTATTGGGAAGAAATTATGATCCATATACATTTAATTATTTTGATGGATCAGGTTCATATTACAGTAAATGTGCCTTTAATGCAACTTATTTTGAACTCACTGATCCTAATGGATATGAGATTTCACAAGATACTAAGATAAATATAAGTAAAAAATATTTGTTTTTTGATGAGATAGCTCGTTGTAGTATTTATGCTTCAAATAGTCCTGTTTGCAATCGTCAAGCCATAATTTCAATTCCTGCTGTTACAGCGGACGGAGAGCGTTTGCTGTATATGGACGGAAAGAACTGCAATACCTATCAAAATCAAACAACAAATAATGGTGCTGTGTGGAAAAATAATTCTTGGGCAAGATATTATTATAACCTTGATGTATATAAAAACGGTAAAGCCACCACAGGCGGAGCTAAGGCTGTTGAGTGGAGTGCAAAGCTTTTTGCGGCAAATAATATAAAATCAAATTCAACTATTACTTTTGAAAATAATGGCTTTAATCAGTCTGAAATGGTATCAAGCAATAATAGTGACAATTATGCCCGTACAACTGACGGCATAGATGGAACAAATTTAACTAATTACCATAATCAACATTACATGATGCAATGCGGACTTTTCAGAAATGAGAATGGAGCTGTTACCATAAGCGGCAAACTGACCTTTAAGGGAAATATCGGTAAGGTGAATGGTGGTTCAGGTGCATTGGTTTGCGGCTCGGTTGCTGACGACACCAATACTACAAAAAAATTTGTCAAAATTACCGGCAGTATCGTTCTTGATGATCTGTATGTGAATGACGGTGAAACAATAAGCGACTATGCCCCTTTGCTTATAAATAAGATAGGCAACATGACAGAGATCACTATACAGAATGTGTCACAGAAAAAACACAGTATGACTACTGCTAAATATGATAAAGGCGGTCAGGATTATGCTGCAACAAGCCTTATAGGCAATGTAGGAAGCGAAAATGGTCAAAATATATCTCTGACTTTCTCAAATATCAAGCTTGACGCAAGTAATAAAAATTCAATTTTCAAAAATGCTACTTTGCTTGAAAGCTTTCAGCATTCTGACGGTGCAGGCTCTTCTGCAATATACAACTATAAATGGGACGACGATTGGGATACAGACTCATCTGGCAATATTAAGCATAATGTAACCTACGGAAAAGAAGTGTCTGACACCAAAAAGAATCGTGTAGATGATGTGAGCAGGCAGAATAAGTATCATGGCGATTGGAGTAGAGATGACAGGTATACTTCCCCTGTCAAAAATAACGCAACAGAGGAATATAGCTTTACTAGTTACAAGCCATATGTTGCTAAATCGTATGATACCGCCCAAAACTATGATGAGATAGACGTAAACCTTGAGCGACCATATCTTGACGAGGGTTGCGGAACATACTCTGATCCATATATCCTTGACGCTTCTACACTTGCAGAGGTCGCAAGAGTTATCAGTACAGCCGCACCCACAAATGGCTGGCAAGTAAACTATAATGCAAATGTTTCTGCCGATAAATCGACTGTTAATGCTAATAGTGCTTTTTGTAAAGGCAATAATCATAAAACTTATACTTATGATGAAACAGGCAATTTCGTAAGCGGAAAGGAAAAAGTTTCAAAAGATAACATGATCAAATATCTTTGCGAGGCTTATTACAAGATAAATGATGATATAGTTCTCGGCAGTTCTTTTGCAGGTCTTGGCGGAACATCAAACAGTTTCGTTTTCAGGGGCGTTATTGTTGGACAGAAGAAATCCGACGGAACATATCCAACTATCACCAATAATTCTGCAAGCCCGCTCATCAGGTTCAGCAGCGGAAGTGTTGTAAAAGATATCAATATAAAATATACCAAAGAAGTAACGCTTTCAAAAAACAATAATAATAAATTAAACTATAGTACCGGAAAGACAGAGTATTATGGCGGTGTTATGGGCGTTGTGTTTGGCGGAGATAATATCATTGATAATGTCAAGGTAACAAATCCTAATATAACATTTGCAAATAACGATAACAGCAAACAACATCTCATTACTGCAGGCGGATATGTTGGTGCTATCGTTTACGGCGGCGTTATTTTCAGAAATATGGGCAACGTTGCAAAAGATAGTGCGCTTACGACCAGCAATACTGAGGCAGTGGGCGAAAACGCAGCTACCAACCTCTTTATCAATCCATATATAGGCAGAGTTGTAAACGGCTTTGCTATCGAAGAGGGAACAACGTTTGGTAAGTCAACTAACCTTAACAATGGCAGGAAAAATTATCTCATCACGCAGTTTAATAGTGAGCTAAGTGATGATGAGAAATTAAATGTTATTGCCGGCACGACCAATACCATTGAAGTGCCTAATGCACAGGCGTTGTTTATGCTGTCTATCATATCACAGTCCGGTATGGGATATACAGACCGTAATAAAAATACTTGCGGCTATGGTCATTATACTTTTACCCGAAATGCAGACTATTCAAAAGTTGGCACAGCTACATTGACTTCTGATGATAAAGATTACAAAACTGCTATCTCAGATTATCAAAGACTTGAAAAGGCTACAAGCAGGGAATATGAAAAGAAAAATTCTGTAATGCTAAAAAAATATACAAAGCCAAGTGAAAAAGGTCTTTATGAAGCAAAGTGGGCACACGAATTAAATAAGAACCTTACTGTTAAACTCACAGGAAATGGAACCTATGACCTCACCGGAACCGGTTTTCGTGGTATAAATCAGTTGTTTGATGCAAAGGATAGTAACCTTGGCGACATTAAATGTGATTATACTTTATCTTTGACAACTATCCAGGGAAATGATAAGACTATAAAGCTCGATACAGATATAAAAGCCTATGCTGTGAAAATAACAGACAACAAGAGCGGTAGCACTATTGAATTTCAAGATGTGGATAACTATAAATATCGTACCGCATTTGCCTCTGTAAAAGGAGTTGGGTTGATAAACTGTTCAACGTATGCTTTAACTGTAAATAACCTTAAGCTTTCCGGCAAGATCAGCGTTAAGACGTATAACAACGATGGACAATCGCATGTTAATGAAGACCTTTCTACAGGTGGTATTGTTGGCGGAGTACAGAGTTCTTGCACGTTTAGCGGAATAACATTGACCGATCTTGAAATATATGGCGCATATACTGTGGGAGGACTTATAGGAAAGTCAACAAATGATATCAATATAAGTAACGTTAAGTCTGAAAACAGTGGCGTTTATGTGTATGGCGGATTTGAAACAGGCGGTCTTGTGGGAAATTCTCAGAAAGGCAACGAATTCGCTGTTAAGGATTCTAAGATAAAAATTAATAAAGTTGAATTTGCTAATCTTGATAAAGGCACAAAAACTTGGTTTGGCGTAGGTGGAATCGCAGGCTCTGCAAATATCGAAACGACAATAAGCAATGTTCAGCTTACAGCCTATAATAAAGATAGCTTTATCGGTTCAAAAAAAGACAATAAACCCCTTGCAACCCAGACAATGAACGAGGGCGGTCTTATAGGACTGTCTAACGGAGCATGCACAATAACAAATACAAGCGTCAGCGTCGATGTTTATGGTAGTAATGCCGGTGGATTCGTTGGAATAAACAAAAACCAGTTGTCTATCAATGACTGTTACTATGGAGAAACATCTGAAACATCAGCTTGCGGCGTCTATGGTTATACAAGCTCAGGCGGAATGGTCGGCACACAGAATGCGGCTGTGACCATATCAAAGTCTGCTGTAAAAAATGCAACGATAGGTATACCAACCGCTAAAACTGGTGATGCAGGTATCGGAGGTTATGTTGGCATTAAAACAAGCGGTGATCTGAAGATAACTGATTGTGAAGTCAACAATGTTACTCTGTCAGCAGAAGATAAGTCCAATGGCGCAGGTGCAGGCGGTGTGATCGGTCATAATGACGGCGGCAGCACTTATGCTTATGATATTCTCATAAATAAATTAGGCTATGTAAGAGGCAACAATAGCGTATCTGTTTCTAACTTGATAGGTTGGAACAAGGATGAAAATCTATCATCTAAATTTATCGGAGTATCAGTAAATAACACGGATTGTTTACCTGATATACAGTATGATAATTCAGAAGCACCTACCAACTTTACCGCAGTTCATGCTGACTATAACGGCGTTCAGAATAATACTCAAAATATCGGTGAGGGAAGCAGTACGCACGTTGATATCTATTCGCCTTATGTCAATATAAATCCAAGCAAAACCATTGGAGATAAAATTTTCACAGGCGATCTTGTTGGCGGAAATATGCAGACTATCATTAGTGACGCTGTTTCTTATACGAATGGCACAAAGACAAAATCCTATGGCATAAACAGTACCATAAAGACATATGCAGAGAATTTGGATAAATCAAAGCTTACAACATTTCGTCAGGCCTCTGAGCTTGATGTTCAGGAGCTGAACGATCTTCCTGTTCTGCTTATTGATGATAACTCATCGTTGAATATCACACAAATGCTCGCAAAGTATATCTCAGTTCTGACAAATTGTGATGTTTGCGACAGCAGTTCAAATAAGCTGAAAACAACAGATCTTATGAATGTAAGCACAGCAACTTATGTGTATGATAACGACGTTTTGAAAAAATCAGACAAAAGCACTCTTACGTTTAACAGCAAGACAGGATATTTCAAGGTCACAGACGGTCAGTATGACAATGACGGCACAAACAGATTTACTGTCATTACTCTTGATTATATCGACCCAACGGGAAGTGACAAAACTGCTCTTAGACTTCATATTCCTGTTTTTGTAAGAAAGGTGCTTGATTTCAGCTTCCAATCTTACGTTATCTCAGGCACAGACTATAACCATTCTCACTATACGGATAAAACAAAGCTTGCTTTTGAGAGCTTTGATGCACCTGTTACTACTTATTTTAAGTATTCCTATTACAAATCCGCTAACGAATGGGAAAAAATGCTTAATAACGGTGACAGTCTGCTTTGGAGCTTTGATAAAAAGCTTTATCTTATTGGTGATAGTGCCACTGACAGTGGTGTGCTTACCGATGATACAAAGCTAACTCTTGTTGATGCAAATAACAATGACAAGACTTATCATTCTACCGCAAGTGATGCTAAGTTTAATAAAACAACTGGTGAGCTTGACTTGACAAATATAAGTGGCTTTAAACCGGTTACAATGAATGATGTACTGTTAAGATATGCGTCGGTAACAGCTAAAGAATCATCTGACGGAACACTTGTTGAGGCAGATGATGAAGCTACAGCTACTGTAAAAACAAGCGACGGCAAGTATTATAGACCTGCTGGGGAGGCTGAAACAGGCACTTATAAGATAACTGTTTCAGCGAATAGTGATACACCAAAAAATGATAATGACGAAATGATAATAAGCGAGAACTATTATCTCACTATCAATATTCCGGAAACGGGAAGCACAAAAAAAGTCATCAAGAACTTTGTGAATTATTATAGCGGTAATAAGCCAAGAAAGCTCAATGGCAATATTCCTACAAACCTTGTCCAAGTGACAAATAATGACACTGGCGCATATGTTATTGCAAACTTTTTTACACAGCTAGTAAGTGTGACGGCTCATGACCCAGAGGAGATAACAGCGTCAAATAACTTTATCCATGCCACAATGACTTCAAAGATAAGCATTGATCGGAGCCTTAGAGATACATTTAATGGCTATAAGAGTGACGATTTCAATATGTATCAGGCTTTTAAATTCTCTATGAAGAGCTTTGATGAAAAAGATGCGGGAGCTAATGCAAAGATCATTGCAGGAACTTCGGTGAATGTTGATTACAGCATTTTAAACAGTTCAGACACAGAGTTATCAAACGCAAAAATAAGCAAGACTGAGACACTTTCAGAAGCTAAAGACAGCTATATGCTGATGTATCCCGATTCGGTCTACGATTATATCAATAGTGACACAAATGGTTCTATAACTGTCAAGGCGGATATCAGCTTAACTTATGGTACTGCAGGGATCATAGATCAGTTTCCTGAGCGTAAGGACGGGGATACCAAAACCGGTATAGGCGTAAATGCGGCGTCTTATGTTGCATATAGCCAGAACAATATTGAGAACAGCTCTATCTCTGCAAGTGGAGTTATGCCTGCCAGACGCTACTATAGAAAGGCAATGACGGTGGCACAGCTAAACTATAACGTTGCAGAGTCAACGGTTCTTGAGTCGAAGGATTCACCATTTTCTCAGCTTGGTATCAATGCCAAAGATATGAATACAGAAGAAATGGCAATAACAGCAAATGCTATCTATGATCTGTCTGCTTTGAGCCGATCAACAAAGGACAGTGGCAAAAAAATACAGTATACAATGAGGTTGTATGTTAAGGACAATAGTGGCGATTATAAGCAGACAAACGATATTAGCAAATATCTCAGTAGCTTTACTTTGGAAAACGCCACACCAAGCAGCGGCCTGATTGGCAAGGAGTGCGTTTTTACCACTGACTATAATGGCGAAGAACAAAACACAGCCGTTACGAAATTTACAGTAAAAACAGGCAAGGCTTTTGAGGAGCAGGGACTTGCCTATGCGAACTATAGAGTTGAGCTTACCGCAGTATTGCTTAATGACAACAACTCAGTTGTTAATGGAACTACCTCAAGCGACTATGTTGTTTACACAAACGCAAAAATAGAAACAGGCTTTATAAATTCATAATAAGCAGGCATTTTCAGGAGAAAATTATGAAAAAAAGCATTTTTGGAAAATTCAGAAAATTAGAAAAAAAGAAGAAGCTCCAGCTAGTCATAGCAGTATCCATCTCGGTGGTACTGCTTGTGGCATTGCCTGTTTATGCGTGGTTTACTCACAAACGTTCTATTGCTCTTACAACAAAAATAAATGCCCCTACTCAGCTTTATATCACCGCAGGAAACAAAGAATCTGTGGCAAATCTTGAAATGGCAGATATAGACGTTGAGAACGGCAGTTATAAAGACTTTGTTTTCGGCATAGGCGGGGCAGACGTGCAACAATATCAAATACAGCTTGCACATACAACAAATATCCCTTTTGAGTATGAGATATATCGTGCGAAAAGCGTCAGTGAAACTGAAAAATCTGAAGCTGTCGTTTATGTTTCTGATGAAGAGAATAAAACGTTTTATTACAAAATAGACGGCAATAAGATCTCGGGACATTATCTCAATCAGCAAGGCTCGGAGATACTTGCTAACAGCACACTTCACGAAAAGTCCTATGACAGCTACGGCAATGTTCAGAAAAATTCCGAAGCACTTTATTGGCAATCGGATACACTGGCGGTAATTGACAATAAAGATCCGTTTTGCGATTATTTTATAATCAGAGTAAAATGGAATAAAAACGTCCAAAACAATAAAGAAACTGATATGGTCTACCTGACAGTTCAGAGAAAGTAATAAATCACAAAATAGAGAGGAGGGTGGCTGTTATGAAAGACCAATTTATAAAAAAGCTTAAAAGATCGTGGCTTGCAATATGGATAGCTTTTGCGGCAGCCGCACTCAGTACTATTGGTGTCTTGGCGGCTTATACCAGCGTTTCAAGTGTAAAGCGAGTTGTATCCACACAAAAGGGAGCTGGCATGCTGTTTTCATCTAATTATCTTACAACAGATGAAAATGATCTTCCAAGGACGATAACTTTTAGCAGTATGGAAAACTCGCCTTGTGTGACAGTCAATGTGTGCAACTATCCGCAAACATTGATAAAGCATAATGACAAGGATATCACATACACTTTGACAGCCGAGCTTGTGGACAGCAACGGAAATGCCGTTACCGGAGAAGAAGCTGCTAAATACTCGGTTGAATATGGCGGTGAAAATAAGACTTTTGAAGGTAATTCAAAAATTGTATTTTCTTCACTTGTGCTTAAATCAGATGATTTCAACAAGCATGAATTTGTGCTGACCTTTGATAAGTCGCAGCTCACAAAGTCTGATATATACATGAAAGTGACAGCCGCACCTACAGATCAGGCAGAGTTGAAAGCGCTCTCCGCAAAGCTTGGCGTTATCTATATAAATGATAACACATCAGCAACATGGACAGGCACATTCATCGACAATGCTACCTCGCCTAAAGATCTTGACGGCTTCAACTACCGCCTGTCAGGCAGTGGCGAGGGTACTGTCACCCTGACTTGGAATACGAACTATGTTGATATCAGCCCATGGTTTAAGAATACTTATGGCTTGACTATTTCAAAGGACAGTTCTGGCATAGCCACTGCAACTTTGAAAGTCAATTCTGCCGAGAAAAATCAATATGACATTCAGTTCTATCGAACGAATGGCATTAACAGTGCAGAGCAGTGGTCTGACGGTAATCATACCGATATTACGGTGACTGGTACGGGATTTGTTTCAATGAGTTTCACCCAAAGCGCAGCGACAGAAAATTAGAATATGTACAAAAAAACGGACTGCACACAAAATGCAGTCCGTGTATTTTTTCTGTAGGGGCGAACAGTGTTCGCCCGTTTTTTTATATCCGTATAATGTCCAAGTACGAAAGCTTAGAGTGCAGACTTCAAAGCCTCAGCAAGCTGAGCAGGACATGATGTGCCACGTCCGTTGCAGTCGATACCCTCAAGTCTGTCAATAACGTCTTGAACCTTCATGCCCTCAACAAGCTTTGATACACCCTGTGTGTTGCCGTTACAGCCACCTGTGAAATGCACTTTCTTTACGATACCGTCCTCGACCTCGATATCAATTTTTCTTGAACATACTCCCTTTGGAGTGTAGCTTATCGTTGCCATTTGAAAAACCTCCTAAATTCTTGCTACGCCTGTTTCTCTTGCAGCCTTTGCCACAGCCTCAGCCACAGCGACCGGTACAGATCTGTCAAAAGAGTTCGGCAGAATAAATTCCGCATTGAGCTTGTCCTCAGGCACACAGCCTGCAATAGCCTTTGCGGCAGCCATTTTCATTTCCTCGTTGATGTCAGAAGCTCTTACTGCAAGTGCCCCCTTGAAAATTCCAGGGAAAGCGATAACGTTGTTTATCTGGTTAGGAAAGTCTGAACGTCCTGTGCCAACGATAAACGCACCTGCCGCCTTTGCTTCGTCAGGCATTATCTCAGGTGTCGGGTTAGCCATTGCGAAAAGTATAGGCTTATCATTCATGGATTTAACCATTTCAGCGGTCACAAGCTTTGGCTTGGAAACACCCACGAAAGCGTCTGCACCTTTGAGTGCGTCGGCAAGAGAGCCGTGGAGCTTGTTCTTGTTTGTTACCTTTGCCATTTCAGCGTGAGCCTCGTTAAGATAATTGTCGCCCTCGCAGATTATTCCCTCACGGTCTACCATGATAAGGTTGCCGATACCGAGAGAAAGCAAAAGCTTTCCTATAGCACAGCCAGCCGCACCTGCACCGTTAATTACCAGTGTGATGTCGCTTATTTTCTTGTTTGCTACCTTGCAGGCGTTCATAAGTGCCGCACCGACAACGATAGCAGTTCCGTGCTGATCGTCATGGAAAACAGGGATATCAACTCTCTCTTTAAGCTTAGCCTCTATCTCAAAGCACCTTGGAGCAGCGATATCTTCAAGATTTATGCCGCCGAAGCTGTCTGATATCATAGCGATGGTGTTTACTATTTCGTCAACGTCATTGGACTTTATGCAAAGCGGGAAAGCGTCAACGTCTGCGAACTCCTTGAAAAGTGCACATTTTCCCTCCATAACAGGCATACCTGCCAGACCGCCAATATTGCCAAGACCAAGCACAGCAGAGCCGTCTGTGATAACAGCCACAAGATTTGCACGTCTTGTAAGCTCATATGAAAGGTCAGGATCTTTCTGTATCTCAAGGCAAGGCTGAGCAACGCCTGGTGTGTAAGCCAGCGTCAGGTCTTTTGCATTGTTTACCTTTGCTCTTGAGCAGACCTCTATCTTGCCTTTCCATTCTCTGTGTTTCTGTAGGGATTCTTCCATTACGTTCATTTTATACAGTCCTCTCTATTTTACGCATTAAAGGAACATTACCGCATGATAATGTCCCTTTATTATACCATATTATTTCTCTGTTTTCACAGCCGCTTTGTTAGCTTTTTGTGAATTTATATGAATGAGCTTGAACAGCTTATCAAGATTTTCCTTGTCAGTGGTCATGCTTCCGATATGTGTCATAGTCTCATTATACAGACCGTGGAAGTCAGAGCCACCAGTCACTATCAGGTCATGTTCTTTTGCAATATCCACAAGCTTCTGCTGTTGAGTTGGAGTAGCAGAGTAATGATAAGCTTCAATTCCGTCAAGCTTGCCTGCCTCTATAAGTTCAAGAAGCAGCTCAGTGTTGTTGAACATAACAGGGTGTGCCATAACAGCAACGCCCTTTGCGGAATGGATAAGATCAAGCACAAAGTTTACGTCAGGATATTCACGGGTCACAAGACATTCGCCGTTTGGATATGCAAAAAGCTTGTCGTTCACAGAGCCGTAAAGCTCAGTGGCATAACCGTAATTCACTAATGCTCTCATGATATGCTGTTTAAAAATGCTCTTTGAGCTTTTTGTGTAGTGCAGTACAGCATCGGCAGGGATAGGATATCTTGCCATTACCTTTTCTATCATTTCCTTTGCACAGTCTTTTCTTATCTGGCATGACTTCAGGCAAAGACCCTCCAGCCTGTCTGGTTTCTGCGGTGCATAGCACAGAATGTGTACTTTTGAATTGCGCTTCTTGTCCCATGCGGAAAGCTCTACCGCAGGAATGACCTTGACCCCATAACGTTCGCCAAGTATTTGCGCTCTGTTTGATGATGAAAGAGTGTCATGGTCTGTTATCGCAAGAAAGTCAAGTCCCATTCTTTTTGCCTGAACAATGACCTCTTCTATACCAAGCGAGCCGTCAGACAGTGTTGTGTGACAATGCAGATCTCCTGTCATACCTTTGTTCCTCCAAATCTATAAAATATATCTGTCATTTTCTGTATATATAGTACAGTCGTTAAATTTGACTAAATAATTATAACATATTTTATATACATTTGCAAGCACTTTTGAACAATTTACACAAAATTTGCATGAAAATTATATTATTTTGTCGTATATGACAAATCCACGGTGTCGAAATAGTGCGATTTAACGAAACATCAGAGCTTATATCCGAAGAATTTTTCGCAAAACCATACGTTTTTAACCTGAAAGCTCTTGCCGTTTAGATATTCAAGTATACCTGCTTCAGTGGTGAATTTAAATGTGAGCTTGTACGAATAAAGTGCCTGCGTTTTCACATTGTATGCACGGTTGACTTTATTTATTCCGTATTTGCCGTCACCGAGAAGTGGATAGCCAATGTGAGCAAGGTGCGCCCTTATCTGATGTGTCCTGCCTGTGACAAGGTCAATTTCAAGAAGTGCAAGATCATCAGCCTTGTTTTCCGCAAGCACACGATAAGAGGTTATCATAGTGCGGCTGCCCTCAAATTTCTTGTCAGATACCTTGACAGTTTTTGTCGCCTCGTCCTTTTGATGATAAGCCGTGAGCCGTGCAGACTTTTCCTTTGGTATGCCAACGGTCACGCAAAGATAAAGCTTTTCAAGTTCTCTGTCTTTAACTTTCTGATTAAGCACACGCAGGCTCTCAGCATTTTTCGCACATATTACAATGCCGCCTGTGTTGCGGTCGATCCTGTTACAAAGGGCAGGAGCAAAAGACAGCTCCTCCTCAGGACGATATTCACCCTTTTCATAAAGATAGTGCTGTATCCTGTTTATGAGTGTGTCCGCCGAACCGCTTTCGTCCTCGTGCACCACAAGTCCGCACTTTTTGTCGCAGAGGATAATATTCTCGTCCTCGTAAATAATATTCAAAGACGTTGGCGCACTGAGAAAAGCAGGTCTGTCAGCAACTTCGCCCTCGAAAAATTCGTCATTGATGTAAAGCTGCATAACGTCACCGCAAGCAAGCCGTGTGGATATCTCACAGCGTTTGCCGTTGACCTTGATACGTTTTAGGCGCAGATATTTGTACAGCAGATTTTTAGGCAGCTTCGGCACAGCCTTTGTGAGAAACTTGTCAACACGCTGACCTGCGTCATTTTGATTTATTATAAATTCTCTCATGCTATACCTCAGAGCTTCACACGAGCGGAGAATCCTCCGTCAATAAGCTCGTCAAGACCGGTGCTGTCAGCACCGCTTTCACGGAGAAGCAGAAGAATTTCTGACATATCGCAGGCTTTGCCTTTACGGCGAGATATCTCCTCTTCACATTTGATAGCATATTGTAAAGGCTTTTTGTCAGCAGGGAAGTTCACATCTGAGCCTTGAGCGATGAGCCATTTGATGAAATCAACACTTCGTTTGTCGGGCTTGAGAACGCCGTCCTGCTCAACAAAGTCAGCACTTTCGATTGCAGTGAGCAGGAAAGTAAGCCCATTGCTGTCAGTGTCGTTGTAGTCCACATCATCAGAGATGAATAAGAATTTAAGCTCTTCCAGTTCACGCTTTGAGAGGGTGTAGTTGTATTCGTCATATGATCTATTCATGTTACGTCCTCCTGAAATTATTACTATAGTGATATTATAACCTAAAGTGTGGGAGAATGCAAGAGGGGAGCGGTATTAAGTGAGGAATGAGGAATGAGGAGTGAGAAATGAGGAATGAGGAATGGGCAAAGCTGAACAGAGATGTGGACAAGCACCGAGCGTAGCGAGCACTTAAACGCAGGCTCAAGCCCGGCGTTAGAGGGCTTGTGGGTTCTTAGGGCAAAGCCCTGAGCGGAGTTTGAGGCAGAGCCTCAATAGGCGTAAGCCTACTAGGTGCAGATTGAATTATAAAAAGCAGAAGAAGGTTGTGCTCTATTATAAAGTAATATCGGAGCAAAAATCTGCACCGCTTACCCTTTCCCTAATCAAATGTAACCCCGCAAAGAGCGTAGCGATTTTGCGGCAGAAGAACCTCTCCAGAACAATCTGTAGGCTGTCTCTTATACACA
>ENA-UBIY01000551-UBIY01000551.1-human-gut-metagenome-genome-assembly--contig:-NODE-551-length-13891-cov-5.167751_pt1 | contig 13891 bp, 14 predicted proteins | sample MGYA00244945_ERZ654882 | MGnify/ENA primary metagenome ERZ654882 (study PRJEB26926, sample SAMN06164824) | human gut metagenome | biome: ENVO:00009003; feature: ENVO:2100002; material: ENVO:00002003...
CCTCTCCGCCGTGGCCGAGGCCCGCGGCGCCCTCCGTATCGGCATGACCCCCGACGTGGTGCTCACCGACTGCGAGGCGGCACTGGCCGCGCTGGGTGAGCTGAACGGCAAACAGGTCCGCGACGATCTGGTGGACACCATCTTCTCCCGCTTCTGCGTGGGGAAATAGGCGATAGACGCCTGCATTTCTGCTAATATTCCGTATTATTTACAATTTGGCTCTTTTCCTGCGGCGGTTTTCATGCTATGATAGCGAGGAATATCACTCCCAAGGAGGTTTATCCCATGCGCGAATATGTCATTATGACCGACAGCTGCTGCGACCTGACCGACCACATGGCCAAGGAGCTGGAGCTGACCGTGGTGCCCCTGACCGTCCACATCGATGGGCACGATTACCCCAACCTGCTGGACGGCAGCGCCATCAGCTTCGAGGATTTCTACGGAAAGATCCGCGGCGGCGTTCTGGCCACCACCGCCGCCGCCAACGTAGGCCAGTTTCAGGAGGCCATGCGCCCCATTCTGGCCGCCGACAAGGACATCGTCAGCATCAACTTCTCCAGCGCCCTCTCCACCACCTACCAAAGCGCGTGCATCGCCGCCCAGGACATGAAGGAGGAGTTCCCCGATGCCAACATCTATGTGGTGGACTCCCTCTCCGCCTCTCTGGGCCAGGGCCTGCTGCTCTATCTGACCGTCCAGAAGAAGCGCGAGGGCCTCTCCGCTCAGGAGCTGGTGCAGTGGGTGGAGGACAACAAGCTCCACATCGACCACTGGTTCACCGTGGACGACCTGAACTACCTGAAGATGGGCGGCCGTCTCAGCGCCGGTGCCGCGTTCTTCGGCTCCATGCTCTCCATCAAGCCCGTCATGCACACCTCCGACGAGGGAAAGCTGGTCCCCGTCAGCAAGGTCCGCGGCCGTAAGGCCAGCCTGAAGGCCCTCATCGACAAGATCGCCGAGCTGGGCATCGAGCCCAGTGAGCAGGTCATGTTCATCTGCCACGCCGACTGCGAGGTGGAGGCCCGCGCCGTAGCCGAGGAGATGAAGGCCCGCTACGGCGTCAAGGAGGTCTATATCAACTACATCGGGCCTGTGATCGGCAGCCACACGGGGCCGAATACCATGGGCATATTCTTCGTAGGCACCAAGAGATAACGGCGCGTCTCTTGCGCCCTGCCATCGTCAAACCTCCTCGACGTACACAGAGTACGCCGTCGTCGGTTTGCCATCGGCAGGACGCAAGATCCGACATCGATGGAGCGCCTCGTCCTGGCGCAAGATCCATTGCCGTTAGAGGCTTGTCATCGGCAGGACACAAGCTCCGTCGCCGCTGGCGGTGTACGGTGCATTTCAACTTTGCGGGAGGTCATCCTATGGACTGGCTGGAACTCAAGATCGACACGAGCCACGCGGGCTTGGACGCGGTGACGGACATGCTGGAGCAGCAGGGGGTCACCGGCGTGATGATCGACGACGAGGCGGACTTTCAGAGCTTTCTGGAGAACAACCGCCAATACTGGGATTATGTGGATGACGATCTGCTGGCGCAGAAGAAGGGTGTCAGCCGCGTGACGTTCTATCTGGAACGGAACGAGGACGCCTACGGCACCGTGGCCGCCGTGCGTATGGCCATGTCGGCGCTGAAAAAGGACCACCCGGAGTACGCGCCCCTGCTGCTGACCATGGCAGACGTGGCCGACGAGGACTGGGAGAACAACTGGAAGCAGTTTTACAAGCCCATGGAGATCGGCAGCCGCCTGCTGGTGGTGCCGGAGTGGGAGGAGGCCGCCGACCCCACGCGGGTGAAGCTGGTGCTGAACCCCGGCCTGACCTTCGGCACCGGCAGCCACGCCACCACCCGCCTGTGCCTGCAGGCGCTGGATACCCACATTCACGGCGGCGAGCGTGTCCTGGACCTGGGCTGCGGCAGCGGCATCCTGTCCATCGCCGCCCTGCGCCTGGGCGCGGAGAGCGCCTTCGCCTGTGACATCGACGAGAAGTGCGTGGACGTGGCCTATGAGAACGCCGCCCTGAACGGTATCGGAAAGGACCGCTACACCGTCCGCTGGGGCGATGTGCTCACCGACGCCGCCCTGCGGCAGGAGATGGGCGCCGGCTATGATATCGTGGTGGCCAACATCGTGGCGGATGTCATCATGGGCCTCAGCCCCCACGTCCTGAAGCCCGGCGGCCTCTTCCTCTGCTCCGGCATCATCGACGACCGGGCGGCGGAGGTGCTGGAAAAGCTGAAGGCCGACGGCTGGGATGTGTTCGAGCAGCGCAGCAGCGAGGGCTGGTTCAGCTATCTCTGCAAGTAACGCTAAGAAAAAGACCGGCGCGGAGCTGCCGTCCCGGCCATTACAGCACACCTGCCGCATCTCTGTGGGTAACGACAAAAAAAGACCGGCCCGGGCCGGTCTTTTTTTGCGCTTCGCCTGTCCGCGCCGCCGGGAACGGGAGAATTCACGGAATGTACTTTTCTTTTTCCTGAAAAGTTGCTATACTGAAAGCAAACGTAACATATAGCGAACGCGAATGTATACAGCAAAAGCAACGGAAAGTAAACGAAAGTAAAGGAGAAGACCGAAGCCATGATGAAGCGAATTCTGCGCCTGACGGCGTTTTTGCTGGGGTCGACGCTGCTGCTGTCCGCCTGCGGCAATACAAAAGGTAAAGAGATGGTGGACGCCTCCACCCAGACCGCCCCGCCCGTAGAAGGCGTCACCGCCCTGGCCCTGTGCGACGGCGATGTGACCCTCCGTTTTGAAAAGGACGAAACCGGCGCCTGGACCTGGTTTGACGACCCCGCCTTCCCCCTGGACCAGACGGCGCTGGAGGACCTGCTGGCCCTGCCCGCCACCCTGGACAGCGGCGAAGCGGTGGCCGATGTGCAGGAGCTGGCCGTCTATGGCCTGGAGGCTCCCAAGAAGTACATCACCGTCACCTCCGACGGCGTGGACGTCGCCTATTATCTCGGCGACCAGGCCACGGATGGCCGTTGGTACGTGCTCACCCCTGCCGGTACGGTGCGCTATACCTCTGACGAAAATAAGATGCTGCTCAGCCGCAGCATCTACGCCATGGCGGTCCTGCCCGTTCTGCCGGTCATCGAGCCGGACAGGCTGGTCAGCGTGAGCCTGCTGCGCGCCGACGGCACCGCCGCGGTCTCCTGCTACACCGCCGAGGACGGTACCCGCCGCAGCGCCAACCGGGATGTCACGGAAAAGACCGCCGCCCTGGCTGATGAGATCGCTGCCCTGACGCTCACCGCCTGCGTGGACTACGACCCGGCGGAGGGTGCGGCCGCCGTCTGCGGCCTGGACACGCCGGAGGTCACGCTGACGGTGAACTACCTGGCTGACAACAGCGCCGAGCGGACGCTGATCCTTGCTGTCGGCTTGTCCACCGGCGACGGCGGCCGCTATGTGGCCCTGGACGGTGACACCACCATCTATCGGATGGAGGAGTCGTCCCTGACCCAGATCCTGACCCTGTCCGAGACGGGGCTGTAAGCCATGAAAAGGGAGGCGCGGCTATGCGTATACTGATCGTGGAAGATGAAAAGCGCCTGGCGGGCACCCTGCAGGACCTGCTGCGCCGCCAGGGCTACACCGCCGACGTGTGTTATGACGGCATCTCCGGCCTGGACAACGCCCGCAGCGATATCTACGACCTGCTGGTGCTGGACGCCATGCTTCCCGGCATGGACGGCTTTACCCTGCTGCGCCAGCTGCGCGGCGGCGGCAGCCGCCTGCCGGTGCTGATGCTCACCGCCCGCAGTGAGCTGAATGACCGCGTCCGCGGCCTGGACGCCGGTGCGGACTACTACTTGACCAAACCCTTTGAGCCGGAGGAGCTGCTTGCCTGTATCCGGTCCCTGCTGCGCCGTGGCGGTGAGGACGCCGCTGCCGACCCGGAGGTGACTGCCTTCGGCGACCTGACGCTGCACATGGGCACATTCCTGCTGGAATGCGGCCCGCGAAGCGTCCGCCTCAGCCGCCGGGAGTACGACCTGATGGAGCTGCTGATGCGGAACGGCAGTCAGATCGTCTCCAAGGAGCAGCTGATCCTGAAGGTCTGGGGCTACGACTCCGCCGCCGAGGACAACAACGTGGAGGTCTATATCTCCTTCCTTCGCCGCAAGCTCACCCATCTGCAATCCACTGTGAAGATCAAGACCCTCCGTATGGTGGGTTATTGTCTGGAGGTGGAGGCATGATCCGGCACCTTCGCTGGAAGGTGGTGGCCACCAATATGCTGCTGATCTCGCTGGTGCTGCTGGCGGTGTTCGCGGCGGTGTACTTCATCTCCCGGGGCAACTATCACAAGAATGTGCAGCAGCAGCTGTACCAGGCGCTGGAGCAGGGCGACTATGGCCGCAGCCAGCCCGGCATGGACAGCATCCCCTGCTTTGTGGCCGAGGTCTACGGCAGCGGCACCGTCCGCGTGGCCGGCAACAGCTACTATGACCTCAGCGACGAGACCCGTATGGCGGAGATCGTCACTGCCGCCCTGGCGGCGGACGAGGACGCCGGCACGTTGGACGAGTTTCATCTGCGCTACCTGCGCCAGCGGGGCTACACCACTACTGCCATTGCGTTTACCGATACCTATCTGGAATACACCTCCCTGCACACACTGCTGAAGGCCTGCTCTCTGGTGGGCTGCGGCGCACTGGTGGTGCTGTTTCTGTGCAGCTACCTGCTCTCCGGTGTGGTTACCAAGCCTGTAGGTGCCGCCTGGGCCCAGCAGGAGCAGTTCCTCTCCGACGCCAGCCATGAGCTGAAGACCCCCCTGACGGTCATCCTCTCCTCCGCCGAGCTGCTGGAGCAGAGCGCTTCGCCGGAGCAGGCGGTCTATGTGGACAATATCCGGGCGGAGGGCCGCCGCATGAAGGCGCTGGTGGAGGATATGCTCACCCTCTTCCGCGCCCAGAAGAACGCCGGCAGCCCGCCGGACACCGTCACCGACCTGTCGGAGGCGGCGGTGACTGCCGCCCTGCGGTTTGAGCCGGTGGCCTTTGAGGCCGGCCATGTGCTGGATTACGATATTGCGCCGTCTCTTCCTGTCAGGGGTGACGGCGCCAAGCTGGGCCAGGCCCTGGCGGTGCTGCTGGATAACGCCGTCAAATACGCTGCACCCGGTACGCCCATCCGCCTGACCGCCGTCCGGCAGGGCAGCCGCGCTGTGGTGTCCGTGACCGATCAGGGGCCGGATATCCCTTCGGACAAGCTCCCCCGCATTTTTGACCGCTTTTACCGCGCCGACGACGCCCGTACCGACGGCGACAGCTTTGGCCTGGGCCTGCCCATTGCCAAAGCCATCGTGGATGCCCACCGGGGCGTCCTTCGCTGTGACAGCAGCGGCGGCGTGACCACCTTCAGTATCTCCCTGCCCCTGACGGCAGGGAAGCAGGAGAGAGGCACAGATCATGTTTGATACCCTTATCCGGGGCGGCGCCGTTGTTGACGGCACGGGCCGCCCCGCCTTTGCGGCCGATGTGGCCGTTTCTGGCGGCAGGATCGCCGCCATCGGCGATCTGTCCGCAGCGTCCGCCGCTCATGTAATCGACGCCGTCGGCAGGACCGTTACCCCCGGCTTTATTGACATCCACCGCCACGCCGACGCGGCGCTGTTCCGCCCGGGCTTCGGCGCGGCGGAGCTGTGTCAGGGCCTTACCACCATCGTCAACGGCAACTGCGGCCTCAGCGCCGCCCCCTTCGGCCCCGCCCATAGCGACGCCATCCGGGACTACCTGCGCCCCATCACCGGCGCTCTCCCGCCGGAGCTGGTGACGGAAACCCTCTCCGGCTATTTCGCCTCTGTGCCGAATATCCCCGTCCATGTGGGTATGCTGGCCGGTGCCGGCGTCCTTCGGGCGGACGCGGCCGGCTACGAGCTGGAGCACCTGGAGGACCGCCACTACCGCGCCCTGCACCGCGCCCTGGAGCAGGCTTTGGCCGACGGCGCGCTGGGCGTTTCTCTGGGCCTGGGTTACGCCCCGGAGTGCTTCTATACCACGGCGGAGCTGATCCGTGCGCTCTCACCCATCGCGGGGCAGGATATCCCACTCACCGTCCATATGCGGCAGGAGGGCGCGGGCGTCTGCGATTCCATCGAGGAGATGCTGCTGGTGGCCCGGGAACTGCGGGTCCCTCTGCATATCAGCCACCTGAAAGCCATGGGCCGGGACAACTGGGGCAAAAAAATACCCCGGGCCCTGGAGCTGCTGCACCGGGCGCAGGAGGAGGGGCTGGATGTGGGCTGCGACGTGTACCCCTACACCGCCGGCTCCACCCAGCTGCTGCATATCCTGCCGCCGGAGTTTCTGGAGGGCGGCATGGACGCCGTTGTCCGCCGCCTGGCCGCCCCCCACGAACGCGAGACGCTGGCTCACCGTATTGAAGACGGCAGCGGGTTTGACGACATCGCCAAGCTGGCCGGCTGGGACGGCATCTTCCTCAGCAGTCTTCACTGCCCGGAGGATGCGCCGCTGCTGGGCAAGAGCATCGCCCAGGAGGCCGCCATGGAGCACAAATCCCCGCTGGACGCCTGCTGCGACCTGCTGATCCGCGAGCACTGCCAGGTGACTATGATCGACTTCATGGCCGCGGAGGACGACATCGCCGCCATCCTCCGCAGTCCCCTCAGCTGCCTGATCTCTGACGCCACCTACCCCACCGAGGGGATGCCCCATCCCCGGGTCTACGGCAGCTGTACCCGCCTGCTGCAGCATTTCGTTCGGGAGCAGGGCGTGCTGACGCTGGAGCAGGGCGTTCACAAGCTGACCCAGGCCCCGGCACAGGCCCTTCGCCTTGCGGGTAAGGGCGTTATCGCCGTGGGTGCGGACGCGGACTTGTGTGTGTTCGACCCCGCTGCCCTCACCGAGCGCGGCACCTATCAGGACCCCTGCCAAACGGCCCTGGGTATGGACGCCGTGCTGGTGGCCGGCCGGCTGGCCGTGAAGAACGGAGAAATGACCGGCGTGAAGGCTGGGACCCTCATCCGCAAATAAAAAGATCTCCCCCGGTCGGGGGAGATCTTTTTATTTCTTTTCGCCGCCGGACACGTTGGCCACGAACACGCACACCAGAATGATGATCACGCCTGCCGCCTGCCACAGGCTGAAGTCCTCCTTCAGGAAGAGCACGCCCGCCAGCACCGATACTACCGTGGTCACGTTGGAGAACAGAGAACTCTCTGAGACCGTCAGGTGACTGTTGGCGAAGTTCAGCAGTCCGTAGGCCACGCCGGAGGACAGTATGCCCAGATACAGCACCGCCAGCCAGAAGCTGCCGCTTTGCGCCGGCGCGGTGATCAGCTCGCTGCTTATCCCGCCGGCCTGTATCAGCGCCACCGGAATAAACACCGCCATGCCCACCACAAACATCACATAGGTCATCTCAAAGGGGGTGAAGCGCTTGGCGGCATCGTGGCTCAGCCCATAGTACACCGTGTCGCTGAGCATGGTCAGCAGCAGGAACAGCAGGCCCAGCGCCGAGATCATCACCGCCCCGCCCACGGAGATCAGCGCTACGCCGCCGATCGCGCCCAGGGCGCACAGCACCTGCCGCCGGGTGACGCGTTCGTGCAGCACCAGCACGTCCATCAGGATGCAGCACACCGGCACCGCCGCGATGATGGTCCCCGCCACAGCGGCGGAGGTGTACAGGATGCCGTAGTTTTCGAAGATGAAGTACGCCACCGGCTGCACGATGCCCAGCAGAAGCAGCTTGCCCACCGGCTTTCCCTTCAGGGAGAAGGCAAACAGCGGCTTTCCGCGTACCTTGCCCACCAGAGCGTTCAGCGCGATGACCAGCGACATGGCCGCCACTGCCACTGTGAACCGGAAGGCCAGCAGCACTGTGGGCGCCGCTGTGGCCAGCGCCATTTTTGAGAACATAAAGCTCATGCCGAAGATGGTGGCCGCAGTCAGCGCCGCCAGCAGCGACAGGATATGCAGTTTTTTCTGGTCCATAGGCAATACCTCTTTCTCTTTAACGCCGGTATCATACCATACGCCGCATGAAATAGCAAGGAAAAGCGATCACCTCCCGCGCTGCGTCCGGAGCAAAAAGGGCGCCGCCCGAAGGGGGCGGCGTCCTTTCACCGGCACGTTGGGAGGGCGCGCCGGCATTCACCAATTTGAAGGGGAATAGGGAGAAAAATTAAGGATAGAAAACAAAGGGTGTTGGGTTACTTGTCCGTTGCCTTGGACACGATACCCGTAACCACCAGGACCGCCACCAGGCCGGCCAGAATGAGGTTCAGCACCATGCTCAGCGCCTCCTTTCGTTTGGGCTTCTTAACGTATCTTTAGCATAGCACAGGACAAGCAATTTGTAAAACGCATGATTATCATCAAAACCATGAAAAATACTTTGCAGTACATGGCGAGATATGCTATACTGGCCCTGAACAGGAGGTGTCCCCATGTCCGTCACCAAATACCAGATATACCTCAAGACCGTGGAGCTGGGCAGCTTTACCGCCGCCGCCCGCGCCCTGAATTTCACCCAGTCCGGCGTCAGCCACGCCATCGGCTCGCTGGAGGAGGAGCTGGGCGTTACGCTGCTGGTCCGCAGCCACGGCGGTGTCACCCCCACGGCGGACGGCCGCGCCCTGGCACCGTATTTTCAGGAGATGTGCGCCCTGTCCCACCGTCTGGAGCAGCACGCCGAGGACCTGCGGGGACTGGACACCGGCCTTATCCGCGTGGCAACCTTCACCAGTGTATCGGAAAAGTGGCTGCCCGGTATGCTCAAGACCTTTCAGGAAAAGTACCCCCGCATTGAGTTCGAGCTTCTGCCCTCCAACTTCAACAACGAGATATCCGACTGGGTCCTCCACGGTCAGGCGGACTGCGGCTTTATCTCCCTGCCCACCCCGGCGGAGAAGTATCTGGATTACTGGCTGCTCCAGCGGGACCAGTGGAAGGTCATCCTGCCCTGCGACCACCCGCTGGCGGGCCGCCAGCCCTTCCCACCGGAGGCGCTGGAGCAGTACCCACTCATCCTGCTGGATGAGGGCGACGACTATGAGATCCAGGCCATTTTCGATCACTACAAGGTCCGGCCCCGGATCCAATACACCGTTCAGCAGGACCAGACGATCCTGGCCATGGTCTCCGGCGGCCTGGGCATCAGCGTCATGGAGGAGCTGATGCTCTACAAGTGCGCCTATCCGCTGGCTGCCAGCACCCTGCCCAAGGTGTTCCACCGGGATATCGGCATCTGTGTCAAGGACAAGAACGCCCTCTCCCACTCCACGCAGGCGTTCATCGACCACACCCGGCACTGGGTGCTGCAAAATTTCCCCGAGGGCTGGAACGCCCCCAAGCCCTATGAGCGATAAACGAAAAAGCGAAACCAAACGCCGTTCTCCGCCGTCAGTATTGGCAGAGGGCGGCGTTTCGCTGTCCGCCGGAGGACGATCCCGTCCTTCCGGAAGGCGTAAAGTGCGCGGGACCTGCCCCGCGCCCGAAAGGAGTGCTTACATGATGAAAAAGATATCTGCATTGCTGCTGGCGCTGGTCATGGCGCTGTCTCTGATGGCCTGCGGCCAGAAGGAGGATAACATCGGCGGCGAGAAAAAGGACGACCAGACGCAGACCGACGGTCAGTCCGTTGACCTGCGGGCGGCGTACGAGGCCGGTATCAAGCAGGTGCAGGAGGAGCTGGGCGACAACGCGCCTGTGCTGCTGGAGGAGACGGCTGTGGAGATCCTGAACAGCTACTACCCCGGCCTGGAGAACGCCAAGCTGAAGCAGTCCGTGTTCTTCATCTCGCCCACCGCCACCTCCTGCGAGGTGTCCATGGTGGAGGCGGAGAGCGCCGCTGACGCCGAGATCGTTCGCCAGAGCTTCCAGGCCCGCGTGGACGCCATGGCCAACGACACCACCTATCCCGAGGAGGCCGGTATGTGGAAGAACAGCGCCACCGTTACCGTCAACGGCAACTATGTGGTGCTGGAGGTGCTGCCCGACGGCTGCACCGTGCCCGACGCATTTCTGGCAAAATTCTGATTTCCTATGGCGTTTCCCCTTTCTGTGTGCTATGATGGTCTGACCGATACACACAGAAAGGGGAGTGCCCGATGGAGGACGCTCAGATCATAGATCATTTTTTCCGCCGCGACCCGGAGGCCATCACCGCCGTACAGGAGAAATACGAAAAACGCTGTCTGGCCGCCGCCGGACATATCCTGCCCGACCGCCGGGACGCGGAGGAGTGCGTCAGCGACGTGTGGCTCCGTTTGTGGAATGCTATCCCACCGGAGCGTCCCCGGTCGCTGGCGGCGTACATCACCACCGTCACCCGCCGCCTGGCCCTGGACAAGTGCGACTATAACCGCGCCGCCCAGCGCCGCAGCGACCTGACTGTGGCCTTCGAGGAGCTGGAGGGCTGCCTGCCCGCCGAGGACGGCGCAGTCCGCGCCCTGGAGCAGCAGGAGTTCCGCCGTGTGCTCAACGACTTCCTGCGCAAGCTGACCCGGCAGAGCCGGACGTATTTCGTCCGCCGTTACTGGTACGGCGAGAGCATCCGCGAGATCGCCGACAGCTGCGGCGCGGGCGAGGAGAAGGTCAAATCCTCCCTCTTCCGCACCCGTCAGCGTCTGCGTACCGTGCTGGAAAAGGAGGGGATGCTGTGAACGACAACAGAATGAAGCGCTGGATGGACGCCATCGACGACGATCTGCTGGAGGAGGCCCAGCGTTCCCTGCCCCGCGGCGGCGCGGCGCGCCGTTGGGGTGCGCTGGCCGCGTGCTTCTGCGCCGCAGCCTTGGCCCTGGCTCTGTGGCAGCCCTGGTCCGCCGGTATCGGTGACAATACCGCCGGCGCGGACGCCGACTTCGGCGCCATGGACAAGAGCTTTTCCGTCGCCATGCCGCCTGCGCTGGACGCCGAGCCTCTCTCCGCCTCTCTGGCCCTGCCGGAGGGCGCGTCCCTGACCTCTGACTACCAGTGGCGTCAGGACGGCGAGGGCGCCGTCACCGGCGTGTCCTGTACCGTCCTGCTGGACGGGTATGACTATGACTACGGCGCGGCCTATGCCAGCCAGCCCCTGCCCGCCCCAGACGGTACCCTCCCGGCGGACACCTGGCAGGTGAACGGCCTGACGCTGCTGGTCTATGACGACGGTGCCGTGGGCTGGTACGACACGTCCGCCGGTATCCAGTGGTACTGCGCGGCCTGGGACGGCGGAGAGCCGCTGGTCACAGCCTTTACCCTGATGGACGCCCAGTATTACACCGTTCCCACCGCCCCGGAAGGCGCGGACGTGCTGGGCTATGACCTCTTTGACCTGAACGGTGAGACCGTCACCGAAGTCTCCTTTACCCTGAACAGCGTTACCTGGCACTACCGCATGGCCCCCACTTTGGACGTTTCAGAAACAATACCGGACATCTCCGACTTCACCGGCGGCAGCCTGACGGCGGAGGGCAAGCTCCGCTGGTGCCCCACCGTCCTCCGATGGGACGCGGGCGGCGCCGGCTGCATCATCTGGCGGGACATCGCTCCCGGTCTGGCGTACAGTCTGACCGCGGACACCGGTGCGTCGGAGAAGACGCTGGCGGATATGGCCGCCCTGGTGTTCAAGCCTGCCCAGGAGGAGTCCTGAATAAGACGCAAAAAGCACCCCGATAGGGGTGCTTTTTGCGTCATTCGTCGTATTTCCGACAGTACAGCAGGTTGCGGGCGGCGTCATTTTCGCCCCGCACAGGGGCAGGAATGTCTGCGTTCTTCCATGGCGGTTCTGTCAGAACTCATCGATCCAGTCTGACGGCGGTGCCGCTGGCGGTGACCATCAGCATGCCGTTGTCAGAGCCAAGCACCTCATAGTCCACATCCACGGCCACCACAGCGTCCGCGTTCAGTTGGAGGGCGCGCTGCTCCAGTTCATAAAGCGCCTGCTCCCGTGCGTTGATCAGCTCGCTTTCGTAGGTGCCGGAGCGGCCGCCGAAAAAGTTGCTGAAGCTGGCGGCGATGTCCTTGACCACGTTAACGCCGGCAATGACCTCGCCAAATACGATCCCCTTATACTCCGTGATGCGGCGACCCTCTACGGTGGGGGTGGTGGTAATGATCATAGCGATCCCTCCTCTCAGAACTCCGGTGCGTCCGGCGTCTTGCGGTACAGCAGGGGCTTGCCCTCGGCGTCCACCAGCAGCGTCAGCCCGCCGGAATTGCCCACGGCGTGGTAGAGATACTGCACACCGGTCTGGGTGTCCACAAGCACCTCGCTGCTGCTGATGAAGCCGCTGTCCTCCATGACCTTGATAAAGCGCTGCTCCTTCTTTGCCATAGCTTTACTCCGCGGCGGGCGCGTCGTTCTCCACCAGCATTTTGGCGCTGGCGGCCAGACCGGCCAGCCCCTGGATCTCGCTGGGGATAATGAGCTTCGTGGCCTTGCCGTCAGCCACCTTCTCCAGCGCCTCCAGTGCCTTCAGCTTGATGACCTGGTCGTTGGGGGCGTTCTCGTTCAGCATCCGCATGGAGTCGGCCATGGCCTGCTGCACCTTCAGGATGGACTCCGCCTCGGCCTCGGCGGCCATGATCTTGGCCTGTTTGGCGGCGTCGGCCCGCAGCAGGGTGGACTGCTTCTCGCCCTCGGCGATCAGCACCTTGCTGGCCTTCTCGCCCTCGGCCTGCAGGATGGACTCCCGGCGCTCGCGCTCGGCCTTCATCTGCTTTTCCATAGCGTTCTGGATCTCCCGGGGCGGCAGGATGTTCTTCAGCTCCACGCGGTTGACCTTGATGCCCCAGGGGTCGGTGGCCTCGTCCAGAATGGAGCGCATCTTGGCGTTGATGGTGTCGCGGCTGGTCAGGGATTGGTCCAGCTCCAGCTCGCCGATGATGTTGCGCAGCGTGGTGGCCGTCAGGTTCTCGATGGCGCTCATGGGGTACTCCACGCCGTAGGTGTACAGCTTGGGGTCCGTGATCTGGAAATAGATGACGGTGTCGATCTGCATGGTCACGTTGTCCTTGGTGATGACCGGCTGGGGATCGAAGTCCGCCACCTGCTCCTTCAGGCTGACCTTCTTCACCACGCGCTCGATGAACGGCAGCTTGAAGTGCATACCCACGCCCCAAACGCTGTGGAACGCGCCCAGGCGCTCGATGACATAGGCCTTGGACTGCTGGACGATCTGGATGCAGCTGACGATGACGGCCAGAATGAGAATGACCAGAATGATGATGGCGATGGTTCCCGGTGTCGGCATAGTAGTTCCTCCTTATTCTCCTGTTTGTTTCATAGTCGTAGTATGCTTATGGATGAGGTGAATGATGCGGGCGACCACGCCCAGCAGTATGGCGGCCAATCCGCCCAGAACATACGGCATATCAAGGCTCCTTCTGTACGATGAGCTTCACGCCCTCCATCCGCAGGATACGCACGGCGGCGTCCGGCTCTATGACCTCCCCGTCGGCGCTGCGCGCCGTCCAGGTCTTACCGTCTATATAGACGGCGCCGGAGGGCAGCGCGTTGTCGATGCGCTCTGTCACGCGGCCCACATTGTTCAGTACCCGGTCGGCATTGGTGGGCTTGATATCCTTTTTCATCAGCTTGACCACCAGCGGCCGGGTGAAGGCCAGTGCCGCGATGGACACCGCGAAGAACAGCCCCACCTGCAGCCACACAGGCCCGCCGCATACCGCGGCGATCAATCCGGCCACGCCGCCAAGCACGAACCAGATGGAGGTCAGGCCGGCGGTGGCGGCCTCCGCCACGCCGAAAATAATGATGGCGGCGATCCATATCGTTGTCGCCATGTCTGCGTCGCCTCCTCTCAAAATGAGTCCGATGATCCCGGCCAGCGCGCCGATGCCTACCAGCACAGCTCCAGCCAGCCATTTGTTTTTGGGCTGTCTCTTATACACATCTCC
>ENA-UBIY01000580-UBIY01000580.1-human-gut-metagenome-genome-assembly--contig:-NODE-580-length-13505-cov-4.737175_pt1 | contig 13505 bp, 6 predicted proteins | sample MGYA00244945_ERZ654882 | MGnify/ENA primary metagenome ERZ654882 (study PRJEB26926, sample SAMN06164824) | human gut metagenome | biome: ENVO:00009003; feature: ENVO:2100002; material: ENVO:00002003...
GGTGCCGCTAACCGGACTTGAACCGGTACGGGTTTTACCCCGAGGGATTTTAAGTCCCTTGTGTCTGCCTATTCCACCACAGCGGCATGCAAGATATATTATAACACTTTTTTTGCAAAATGTCAACGCTTTTTTGCAAATTACAAGTTGTTAAACAGAAAAAAATGGTAATTGTGGAATGGCAACGGTGTTTATTTTAAATCTTTTTGCCTTGAAACTGAAAATCTGTAGATAAATACAGATATCAAAGCGGTGACGACTTCTGTTATCCAGAATGCGTTCCATACGCCTGTTGGTCCTGTGAGCTTGCAGAGGAAGAACGCAAGTGGCAGTATTATCGCAATAAATCTGCACAGAGATATCATAAGCGACGGAATGCCCATGCCAAGTCCCTCCAGCGCACCTGATGAGGTGACGGATACTGCGGAGATAACAAAGCCGATACAAATTAGGCGCAGTGCTGTTTTGCCTATGGCGATAGTGTCAGCGTTTTCCGTGAAAAGCCCTATGAGCTTGGCTGGGAAAAGTGCGCATATGATAGTTCCTGCCGCCAATATCACACCTGTCATGTAAAGAACAATGCGGTAAATTTTCTTCACACGCTCCTTCTCGCCTGCTCCGTAGTTAAAACTGATAACTGGTCGCATACCCTGAATAACACCGTTTGCGGGTAGATAAAGAAAGGTCTGGAGCTTGTAGTAAATTCCAAGAACAAGCACATAGCTTTGTGAATATGCCGCAAGTATGCCGTTGAGGGCGGATATGAGAAGTGACGGCAGTGCAAGATTAAGTGTTGCAGGAATGCCTATGGAGTACATCTTTGCAATTATCATGCCGTCAGGACGTTTGTGTTTTGCGGAAAGCTTAACAGGAAGCTCACAGCGAAGATATGCTATTATGTATATGACAAGGGTCAGCACCTGACCGATACCGGTGGCGAGTGCCGCTCCCTTTATACCCATCTCAGGAAAAAATCCAACGCCAAAAATAAGCAGAGGGTCAAGGATTATGTTTGCAATACAGCCGCAGAGCATACTGAACATTGATATCTTCATTCTGCCGACAGATTGGAATATCTTCTCAAATGCAATGGCAAGCATTAATGCAGGAGAGAATGTAAATACAATGTTGCAATACTGCACGCCAAGATCTACAACGTTTTCATTACTTGTGAACATAGATAGAAATGCAGGCATTATAAGTATACATATTATCATTAGCACAATACCATGCAAAGCCGAAAGTGCAAGTCCCTGAGTTGCGGCAATGTCAGCCTTTTCCTTTCTGCCTGCACCAAGATATATGGCAATGACCGCATTGATGCCGATACCAAAGCCGATAGCAGTGGCACTTATAAAATTCTGCACAGGGAACACCAGTGAAAGCGATGTCATTGCGTCCTCGCTTATCTTTGCCACGAAAAAGCTGTCGATGATGTTGTAAAGAGAGTTTACAAGCATTGATATCACCATTGGCAGGGACATTGAAAGCAGAAGAGGGAAGATCGGTCTTGTTTTCATGAAATCACTGTTCATTTATTTTTTTACACTCCTTTTGTCTGTGGGCAGAAAAAAAGCCGCACAGCCTGTTTGCTGTGTGGCGAAAAGTGACATACTGTCAGGAAAAATCCACGCAAGTTTTACAAAGTATATTTTAACATAGCGGTATGATTTTGTCAATAAATTTTCTTTAATATTGTGTTTCAAAAAAGTATACAAACTCGCTGATTGTAGATTGACAAGATTTTTCTGCTATGGTAAAATGTTATTATGATAATTTATGTTAGGGGAGAAAGCGTAATGACTTTTATAGAGTGGCTCAAAGACTGTAATGAAGCAGACCCTTTGACTAAAAAGGTTTACATATGTAATGATTATCTCAACGCCGAGAGAATGTTGGAGAACGCAAGCGGTGAAAATATTGTTATAAGGCTTGAAAGATACACAGTCGCAGATCATGCAAAGCATATTATCGAAACCAGTGCCGAGTATATGGACAGCAGGATAATAACGCTGTCAAACGCTGAGGGCTGTGAGATAGTAAGACGTATTATTTATGAAAGCGGTATAAGCTATTTCAAAAGCGATGACCATAATGCCTGCATGGAGATATTCAAGACAATATCAGAGCTTAGAATGAACTGTATACGCCCTGATTCATTGTCCTTGGACAGCAGACGTATCAACACGCTGAGAGCAATCTTTCAAGCGTATGAAAATAAGCTTTCAGACAGCAAACTATATGACAGTGCAAAGCTCATAAGCATTGCCAGCGGTCTTATAAAGGCTGGTAAGGCAGACGTGAACAGCGTTCATTTTGCATATGACAAAGAAATAGAAGCTGACAAGCTGACAGCGGAGTATATAGGGCTTTTGCCTGATCCTGCGGTGATAGATAACATGGCTGATATGAGCGATGAGCAGTATCAGAATGGTCTGAGAAAATTAGCGCAAAAGTCGGAGCTTTGGAGAAATTATGGCGTAACAAATGAGGTGGAGAGAACTGTTCTACATATCGTGAACAGTGGTTACGAGCTTTGCGATACCGCTGTGCTGTGTCCAGATGATGAGTATATGGACTTGCTCATGAATATGTGCGATCAATACAAAGCCCCTGTGGAATTTCCTGAGGGCATTTCATGCAGACACAGTGACGTTGTTGCATTTTTCAGGGCAATGCTCAAATGGTGCAAAAATGACTATAGATTTGACCTATTCGGAGATGTAATGCTTTCGCCTGTTTTCCAATATGAGGAGAAAGTAGAGGACGGCAAGACCAAAAGCAAGGGCAGGAAATTCCTTGAAGCACAGAATTCTGGAAACGGTTGGGGCATTGAATGGTATAGCACAAGGGATAGTAAGGTTTTCACGGACTTTTATGATGTCTTTAAAAAAGATAATGTCAGCGCAAAAGAGTTTTACGGTGGCGTGCTGAAATTGGTGAATGATTATGTGAAAGGTACAAACGCTGAGCAGAGAAGTTCCATATCAAGCGTAAAGGACGCTTTAATAGGCAGATACAGATTTTATGCAGACTATGACAAGAACCTTAGCTTGCAGGAAGCAATGAGTGAGATGACCGACATTGCTGAGAACGCAAGGTATTCTTTGTCTGCATCAAAAGGCGCTGTTACCTGCTGTCTTATGGGGCGGTATTCTGCGCTTTTCATGAAAAACATATATGTTCTTGGTCTGACAACAGGAAGATTTCCTGTCATGCAGGACGAGTCACCTGTGCTTAACGATAAGGAGAGAGAACAGCTTTTCGGCAACCGTGACCATTGTTCTGACGCTATCGAGCGCAGAAAGCTCACTGACCTTGTGAGAACTGTTCTCATGGCTGAGAGAGCAAACCTTGTTGTAAGCTGTAGTGTTTATGATACCGTAGAAATAAGAGCGCAAAGCCCGTCGGCAGTGTATACTGTTATTGCGGCTGAAAAGGGCATTGATGTAAACAAAATAGAAGTGTATGATTATCTTTCTGACAGACGCAAGGTGAGCGTACGTTCTGAGATATCATTAAACAGTGATTTTCTAAACAAGGCAGAAAAAATCGGGCTTCATGATGACGGTGCAAAGCAAAGCGAAAGCCTTACGGAGTATCTTGATAAGCAAAGAGAAAGCCGTATAGATATATTGCGTGAAATGTGCGAAAATGAACATTTTATCATTTCTGCCACAAGCCTTTCGACTATGCTTCAGTGTCCGCTGAGGTTTTTCTATGAGCGTATTGCCCATGTTGAAAAGCCGCAGGAGGTGGATATAGACCGCAGTGCATGGCTCAAAGGCAATGTCAAGGGAATGTATATACATGAGATAATGGAGAATTATGCCAAGAGTGTGCTTAAAGGCAAAAGTGCGGCTGAGGTGTCTGAAACTGTTGACAAGGCGATGCTTGATGAGATATTCGAGAGCGTTTCTAAAAACTATCTACGTAACTATCCCCCTGTGGATATGACTGTTGCGCAGAGGGAGAGAAATGAATATTACACCTGTGTCAAGGCATATCTTGACGAACTGCACGGCGATATACACTCAGGCAAACGTGAGGTCGTTGAGGTCGAGTATCCATTTGTCGGCGATGTGAAAATAGGCAAATATAATGTCACCATAAGGGGCAGGATAGACCGCCTTGACAGGATAATAGACGGCACAAATGTGTCATATCAGATAGTTGACTACAAGACGGAGGATATCAAAAAATTCAGGGAGAAGCTTCCAGAAGACCCACAGGATCATATTTATGCTCTTGCGCTTGAAAAAGGTCTTACGCCTGTGGGCGAAGTGAGCGAAAGTGATATCGTTTCCGCAGATTATGTTTTCATTCTTGAAAAAGGGAATTGCCATGTAGTTAACAATAAGGATAATTCTGGAATTGAAAACATGATAACAATGACATTTAAGAAAATAGTAGAAGAGGGCTTTAAAAAGTGTATTGTGAATAAGAATGATAAAATTACTCCATGCACGTTTTGTCCTGCTTATGAAGAAGTTTGCTCAGGGGGTGCAACAGAATGAGTGAAGAACAGATAAGAGGCTATATAATAAACAAAGACAGTTATGATAAGAATATCCTTGTTGAAGCAGGCGCAGGTGCAGGTAAGACAAGGCTTATAATACAGCGTGTTATAGGTCAGATAGGCGCAGGTATACCTGTTGAAAAGATAGTGCTTATAACTTTCACCAACGCTGCTGCAAACGAGCTTTATGAGAGGATACAGGCAGGGCTTACGGAGAACATCGCAAAATGCAGCGGTGAGGAAAAGAAGCTGTATGAGAACGCTGTTATGAATTTACAGCGCATGAAGATAAGCACTATACACAGCTTTTGTTTGAGTATGCTGACAGAACAGCCTTTTGAAGCTGACCTGCATTTGGGATTAAAACTTGCCGAGGACGGTGAAACAAAGCAGGCACAGGCTGACTTTTTCGAGAGATATTACCGCACAAATGGTGCGAACATAGAAGATTTCGGCTTTCTGAACAGCAATCAATATAAGCTCAGAGACAGCCGTGTGAAAAACTTTCTTTTGGAAACATTTCTTGAGTGTGCTGAATACAGAGATGTTGAGTTTGTTAGGGATAAAAGCTATGACAGTGTGACATTTGACACCATAAATATGCTTGCCTATAAAGAAATGTGTAACTATAGGGATAGTCTTGTGCGTGCGTTCTATAATGGAGCTTTGGGTGGAAAATACGAAGATGTAGCAGGTTTTCTTGTTGGTGATGTGACAAAGTTTTTTCCTGATAATATGAATGTCTACGACCCAAAGTATAATTATGTAAAAGTTTGCGCTAATCTTAAAGCTTGCAAAAAGTTCCTTGAGCCTTTTAATAAGACTAAAATTAAGAAAGATCATCCAAAAAGCAATGAGAACATGGCCATTTTCAGCCCAAGTGGGTTTGATAATGTAAAGAAAGAAAATGCACTGTATGCACTCAACAAGACGGCAACGTATATAGAGCAGGCTGTAAAGGCTTATCAGGAGAGTGAAGACGGGGAGAGCGTTTCAAATGACGGGCTTTTGTATCACACTCATGAGCTTCTCAAAAACAGCAGTGAGGCAAGAGCGTTTTTCAAAGACAAGTATTCCTGCATTTATATAGATGAGTTTCAGGATACTGATGTTATGCAGACTGAACTTCTGCTGTATCTTTGCGCAGACGACAGCAAGCTTATAGCAGGTGGTGATATATGGCAATGCCCGCTCCGTGATGGTGCGCTGTTTGCGGTGGGCGACCCTAAACAGTCTATCTACGGCTTCCGTGACGCCGATATCAGGCTTTATAACAAAATGAAAGCCAAATTCCAGAACAATAACGAAAAAAACTGCGAGTTTTTCTCACTTGATTACAACTTCCGCTCTGATGAGCAGCTTATAGCTTGGGTAAATGAAAAGTTCCAGCCTGAAATAAACGACAAATATGGTATGACATACAGCGATATGATATCAAAGGCTGATAAGCCTGCGGCTGTTTCCGACGATGTTATCAGAGGGGCGTATTTTGTCAAAGATCCGGGTGCTGAAAGCGTGGCTAAGATAATTTCAGACCTTGTGAACGGTGGAAAGATATTCGACAAGGGCGTGGAAAGACCTATAAAATACAGTGATTTTCTTCTGCTTCTTTGGAACACAACTCAAATGGAGTTTTATTCAATGGTCTTGACAGATAGTGGCATACCATATACAATGTGGGGCAAACGTCCTCAGAAAAACAGTCTGGTGCTGAAAAGATTTATTGCTCTTGCAGAGTTCGTTTTTGAAAGCTACAGCCCTACCGCAAAGGAAAAGGCTTATTCTATCCTTTGGAGATGTAGGCCTGACAGCATCGATTTTGAAGACGCTGAAATTGACGTAGACGATTATGAACAAAACTGTGAAAGTAATGACGCCACACTTGTTGCAGTAAAGACGTCTGCCGATACTGTCAATGAGCCTATAGCGAAGCTTTATAAGATACTTGATTTTCCTGAGCTTCTTTTCGATAATACCAGCAACAGAGAATATGAGCTTTCAAATCTTATCTATCTTATTGAAAAGTGGGAAAAGCAGGATTTTGCAGGAAGCGGCGAGCTTATGGACATGATGAAAAACGAGCTTTCTGTGCTGAAAGAAAAAGAGCTTATCCTTGACAGCAGTGAGCAGAACTGCGTAAGGCTCATGAATCTTCACAAGGCAAAGGGTCTTGAGGGGAATATCGTTATTATGGCGGAGGCTAAAAATCATAAATTCAGCGGTGGAAAGTACACCGACCTTGTGGCTAAAAGACAGGTCTATGTACCTTTGAAAACAAGCGATTATTCATATATGGACTATCTGACATTCTACCCTAATGAGAGGAAGCAGGCAGAGGATAAATATTTTGGCGAACAGCTCAGGCTTGAATATGTTGCGGCCACAAGAGCAAAGCAGGCTTTTATATTTGTGTATACTTTTGAACGGAAAAAACCTGTGATCGACAAACTTACAATGAGCAAAATAGGCAGAGAACTGCCGCAGATAAACAATGCCACAGCGCAAAGTGCTGTGCAGGCGGCTCAGATAAACGTCAAGGATATATTCGACGAGGTGAACAACAGCCGAAATGCTTTTGATGAAAACGTTAAAAAGCTCAGTGAGAAATATGTTAGCAAAATCACTCCGAGCCACCTTGAGGACGGCAAAAAAGTCACTATACCAAGTGGAGTGGAGAAACTGTCTTATGAACGTCCAAAGGGCATAGATATCGGTCATATGGTACATCGTGCCTTTGAGCTTGCGGTGAATATGCGTGGAAAGCTGTTTCCGTATAACGAAACGCCAAAGCAGAAAGAGCTTATTCAGAAGATTGTCAGCAGAGCGTATCTCGACTTTGAGGACGAGTGCAGCTCGCAGGTTTCTGAGAACGCTTATAAGGACTATATCAACTATCAGCTTCACAGTTTTTTGAAAGACAAGGATATCGAAAAATTGCTCAAAACTGCGCAGGCGGTGTATACAGAGCTTCCATTCTACAGTATGGACGGCAATGAATACAGCAACGGAGTTATGGATCTTGTGCTTAAAATGTCAGACAAAAGCTTTATCATAATCGACTATAAGACCAACATACAGGAAGAAGCCGACAGAAAGCTTTTTGAGGAGAGAATTTTAAAGACATATCGTTCACAGCTTGATTTCTACGAAAAGATACTCAGAAAAATGCTCTCGCTCAGTGAGGAAACCAAGGTGGAGTGCCATATTTACTTTATGAATGACGATAAATATATGAAAAACTAGAGCGAAGTCGCTTAAAATATGAATGTGTTAATATTATGAATAATATTATAATTTGTATCGTTCGGTTGACAATGTGATTGAGGTGTGGTATAATAAATCAGTTAATAATGTCGAAAAAAGTAAAAAAAGCAACAATAAGTCTACACTAAGCGTAAGGAGAACGTGAATATGGACGTGTACAAATTATGGACCTGCGATGATAACAGCGAAAGCCAACTGAGTTCTACCTCTTCGGAGATAGAAAAGGAAATTGACGTTCTCAGGAAAACTTTTGATTTTGTCAGACTTCTGAAAGCGGACAGTCCTCATGGAGTGAGCGGCTGCGTTGAAAATCCATGTCAGTGTTTTTCTTTTTGGAAAGTGGACGAGCCTTGTGAAAACTGTATATCCTTAAAAACTTTTATTGATAAAAAGCCGAGAACTAAGCTTGAATTTATGGGAACTGACATTTATCAGGTCTTTTCAAAGTATGTTCAGGTTGACGGAGAGCCGTATGTTATGGAGCTTATCAAAAAGCTTGATGAGGACTCTATGCTGGGTGTTCAGGACAGAGAAAAGATAATGAATAAGCTGTCAAAATATCATAAGGCAATGTATACTGATGCATTGACAGGTGCGAGCAACAGGAGATATTTTGAAGATAAGCTTAAAAAGTCCCATGTGCCTGCGGGTGTTGCGATGATAGATCTTGACGACTTCAAGGTTTATAATGATACATGCGGTCATGACGCAGGAGATATGGTGCTTGTGACAGTGGTTGATGCTATAAGGCGCTGTATTAGAAAATCTGATGTGCTTGTGCGTTATGGTGGCGACGAGTTTTTGCTTGTCATGCCTGGTATTCAGGAGGACGATTTTGCCCATAAGCTCAGGAAGATAAAACGAAATATCCATGCGGCAACTGTGCCAGGGTATTCAAATATACGTCTGTCAGCAAGCGTCGGCGGCGTTTTCTCTGATGGCAATAGCCTTGACGAAGCTGTCAGCAAGGCTGATAAGCTTATGTATCAGGCAAAGACAAAGAAAGATACAGTTGTCACAGATGGTCACGAAAGTGTTGTCGGTGAGCCTCAAAAGCAGGAGATACTTATTGTTGACGATTCAAATATAAACAGAGAGATACTCTCTGAAATGCTTGGCAATGAATATATCATACATGAGGCGGCAAGCGGCGAGGAGTGTATTGACCTGCTTAGTCAGTATGGCACTGGAATTTCACTTGTGCTTTTAGATATAATCATGCCCGAAATGGACGGATTTGAAGTCCTTGACTATATGGCGGAACATCATTGGATAGATGATATCCCTGTTATAATGATATCAAGCGAGGATTCTGCGTCCTCTATAAGAAAAGCATATGAGTTTGGCGTTTCTGATTATATCAGCAGACCCTTTGATTCACGCGTTGTGTATCAGCGTGTGTTCAATACCATTAAGCTTTATGCAAAACAGCGCAGACTTATTTCCCTTGTCAGCGACCAGATGTACGAAAAAGATAAAAACAACCGTATGATGATAAGCATACTCAGCCAGATAGTAGAGTTCAGAAACGGCGAGAGTGGAAGTCATGTGGTGAACATAAAGCGCATAACGGAGCTGCTTTTAGATAGGCTTCCTATGCGCACAAACAAGTATACTGTCAGCGGCACTGAGCAGCTTCTCATACCAATGGCTGCGGCACTCCATGATATTGGCAAGATAGGCATTGACGATAAGATACTCAATAAGCCCGGCAGGCTAACAAAAGAGGAGTTTGAGATAATGAAAACTCACTCCGCTATCGGAGCGAATATGCTTGAAAGTCTTGAGCAGTTCCGTGACGAGCCACTCTTGAAGATAGCCCATGACATATGCAGGTGGCACCATGAGCGTTATGACGGTAGGGGCTATCCTGACGGACTAAAAGGCGACGAGATACCAATATCGGCTCAGATAGTTTCTGTCGCCGACGTTTATGACGCACTTGTCAGCGAGCGAGTTTACAAAAAGGCGTATTCTCATGAAAAGGCTATGGCATTGATACTTAACGGAGAGTGCGGCACATTCAACCCTGTGCTTGTCGAATGTCTTAAAGATATTCAGGACGAGCTTGTTAAGGGTGTAGAATAAGAGATGATATGATTTGTATGGAGTATCCTGATGACTACTAGAGAATTTTATGAAAGCATTGGCGCAAGTTATGACAGCGTTCTGGTTCGTTTTGGCAGCGAGAAAATGATAACAAAGTTTGCAAAAAAAGATTTGCTGATGATACAGCGTTTCAGAATGAAATATTTTATTTGCCCCAGAAAATAGAAAAAGCACCCGTATCATGTGCGATACGGGTGCTTTTTTATCAGAAGCCTTGTTCTTTAAGCTCTTTTACTATATCTACATAAAATTCTCTCACGTCAAAATCCTTGATGTTCTCCCTGAAAAGGTCGATAACATCGCCATGAGAAATGCCACGCTTGCCATTGTGTTCTATCATCTTGGAGTTTTCACCGTAAAGTCCCGACTCAACTGTTACTAGCCCGTCATTGCCTTTGCCGTAAGGCTTGTTCAGCAGATAGCCGAAATTCAGCGGAAAGCCAGCGGAACGAATGCTGTTCATTTTGCTCATCACGGAGCGGTAAGAAACTAACTGGCTGTCAGGGGTGCTTGCGTTAAGCTCAGAGCAGTTTTTGTAAGTCAGGTCATAAACACCATCTAAAAAGCTTGGGTCTTTGTCACCCAGAGCAGTGAAAAGCTTGTTGTATTTTCTATCAACAAAGCCCTGTATGCTCTCAGGTATCTTCCCAAGAAGCATATCAACGAATTTACAGCCATAGTGTGGTGTGTTTATGGTGGTAAGAGTTGCTACATATTTGTCCATGCCGAGGTGAGAGATAGCGTATCTCGAGTCAAGCCCGCCCTTTGAGTGTGCGATTATGTTGACCTTTTCTGCACCAGTTTCTGCTATGACTTCTTTTATCCTTTCAGCTACCTCAGTGGCACTGACGGATACTTTGTTGGCGGACTGTTGCTTGCCGTAATATACCTCTGCGCCATTTCTAATAAGTTCATTAGGTATCCTGCCCCAATAGTTTATTACCTGCCAATCACGGAAGAATATGCCATGCACCATAAGTATAGGATACTTTGTCTTGCATATCTCGTTCTCTTTTCGTGCTGCGTCAAGGTCAAGCTTTGCCTGCTCGAAGTAGTATTCACTTCGAGCTGCCTTGTAGAATTTTCTGAACACGATGCAGTTCACAAGGGGTATGTACCATGTAAACAGCAGAATAACATACCACAGTATTTTCACCTGACGTGCCGAAGCCGCTATCCGCACAATGCCACTCAGACACAAAAGCGTCGTTACAGCATAAGCGCAAAGTGCATTTGCAAGAAGCCGCCAGCCATTCAGCTTTGTAAAGCAAAGCGCTATCACTATTACAAGCTGTATCACGCTTTGCAAAACGCCGCAACCAAGTACAAACGCTCCGGAATCAAGCCGTCGGATTTTTCCATGAGAACCTTTGCTTCCATGTGATTTGAATATGAAAACCAAGGTGTATAGTGCAAAAAGTATGATGATAAGCGTTTTGAGCAAAGGATTTATGTCAATAAGTTTCCACAGCGCAGGTGCGTTTGCAAGCAGAAGCACTGGGATAGAAAGAAAAGTTCCCCTGATTTTTTTCATTTTTTACCCCCCTTAAAGATTATTTGTTAGCTTTATGTGCCTAATATCGTTTCCCACAAACATAATAGGCATGAAACAGCCTGTGAGCCTCGAAACTATACGCTCATTATATTTTGCATTGTATTCTTCATTGGTGAGATTGGTAGAGATTATCGTTGGCCTGCCAAGGTTGATACGCTCGTTGATTATTTCATAGATCACGGAATCTGTAAAGCTCGTTTGAAATTCTGAGCCGAGGTCATCAAGGATAACAAGGTCGGCATTCTCTATGATGTCAAGTGTCTGACCTGTAGCTCTGCCGAAATGCTCGTCCTCTATCTGTCTGAGAAGCTTCAGCAGAGAGGCGAAAATGACGCTGTAGCCCTTTTGTATAAGTTCATTTGCAATGCAGGCTGAAAGAAAAGTCTTGCCAAGACCTGTTTTGCCAATGAAAAACAGTGATGGAGAGTTTTCATGAAATTTGTCAGCATATGCACGACAGTTTGAATACACCGTTCTCATTTTATCTCTCGGTGACATTCCGTTACCATCACTTTCAGGATAAAATTCTATTCTGAACTCAGAGAAATCGTGGAGCTGGATACTGCAATTCTCGTTAAGCTCCTCAGTGGTGTATTTTTTCAGCAAGTCGGTGAAGCACTTGCACTTCACTCCGTCACGATAGCCATAATCACAGCATTTAGGACAGTAATAGTGATAATCAAGGTAGTCTTCAGGATAACCTCCCATTTTAAGCAGCCCTTTAATGGCACGTTTAGTATTGGCATTGTTTTGACGCATTTTTTGTATATATTCTCTTCCATGAGCATTTTTGCCTACTATGCCCTTCATGAGTTCACAGTTATTTGCTTTTAGTGATCTTGTAAGAACCTCTATTTCAGGAAGTCGCTGTGCTATCTCCTGAGCGTGGACCTCATGCTCGTTCATGACAGCTTCACGCCGTCTTTTAAGTTCATTTTCAGCCTTGTCATAGGCGGTTATTGAATATTTCATTTTCTACTCCTTATCATAGTTTTCCTGATTTTTCTAGATCGAAATTCATTGCGAATTTTTCAAAATCATCAAGATTATAGGAAGTTTGCTTATTAGTATTCTTATTTTTCTTGGAGGTGTGGTACTTTTCGTCCTCGTGTGTGACCTGTTCAGGGGTAGTGATGCTCTTGCCAGCCCAGTTTGACAGTATAGTGTCTATATATTTGTAATTCAGTTTGTTGGTATTGTCAACGCACTTGTTATAGGCTATCTCCAGCATTTCAACAGTGAAGCCCATTGTTCGCCACTTTTCTATAAACTCAAGCTGCTGCTTTGACGGCTTTGCGGTCTGTCCGAAAATTTTCAGTACCTTGAATTCATACTTTTTTATGTTGGAAAGCCTAATTATTTCTTGTTCAATTTGTTGATAAGTACAGATGTCTTGTTCAAACCACCCACGCATTACTGTCACAAGGTAAGATACGTTGTGCTTTTCAAGTGACACACAGTATTCTGCGGCTAAGAGAATAGATGCAGCATCAAATCGGTAATATTCATAAAGAGCAAGAAGTTCCCCTTGCTCAGTTCCATTGATAGTGCGTTGTAAAACGGTTTGTATCTCGTCAAAAAGATGTGCAAGGTTAGGGTCCTTCTGTTGTTTTTCCAATATCTCAGAATTTTTGTATCTTATGCACAGCTTGTTTGAAACGCTCTGACGTTTCGGGGCAACTGCCTCCACTTTTGAAACAGGCTCGGCCTTTGTTTCAGGCTCTGAAACAGGTGTAGAAACGGCTTTGACCTGTGCAGGCTTTGCCGTATCACTGCGTTCTGAGGTGATAACGCCCAGTGATACCCAGTGTGTCACAGCGTCAATGACAGTGTTCTCAGAAAGCCCGGACTTTTCCGCAAGCTTTGCACTGTCGCATTCACGTTCCGTTGAACAGAGTATGCAGAGAAGTACCTTTACAAAGTCGCCATCACTTAATTTTATGTATTTATCGACCACTTTAGACGGCACTGAAAAACTGCTTCCCCAGCGGTCGCAATCAAAAGTATATTTCCTGTCTCTTATACACATCTGACGCTGCCGACGAACTCTAGGGTGTA
>ENA-UBIY01000584-UBIY01000584.1-human-gut-metagenome-genome-assembly--contig:-NODE-584-length-13457-cov-8.107969_pt1 | contig 13457 bp, 23 predicted proteins | sample MGYA00244945_ERZ654882 | MGnify/ENA primary metagenome ERZ654882 (study PRJEB26926, sample SAMN06164824) | human gut metagenome | biome: ENVO:00009003; feature: ENVO:2100002; material: ENVO:00002003...
AATACTATTATTTGATATTAAACCATTTATAAAAACAGTTATAAACGAATTTAAAGAAATTACAAAATGACAAATTATGAGTACGGAGAAGGATACTTACCAGAAATCTGGTACTAGTGTAGTATTCCAAAAAGAAATTACGCAGTGTAGGGAATGTCCTCATTGTAGAATCGCTCCTGACCCTGATGACTGGTTCAATGACGATGATGAAAAAGCGCTTTGTAAAGAAGCAGGAAATAAACTAATTGAGGGAATGTTAAGACCTTACGAAAGGGTATTAATTCCAGATTGGTGTCCATTAAAAACTAATAAACAAAATGAATAGAATTAAGACAAAAGCCTATCTTGAAGTAACTTTAGAGCAGGCACGCGAATGGTATGAAAGTGGTAATGAAGACTTGAAGAAATTAGCTCTTACTGCATTTAGTGAGGAAATGCTAATTCCTTCCTTTAAAGAGATAGTAGAGTCTGAAGAAGATTATGGTTTTTGGGATAAATTAGTATGTCCTCCAAGTATGACAGAACAACTTAGTTCTCTAGCCAGTTTACAAATAGTTGCTAACTATCTAAATAAAGGATGGATCAAAACAGAAGGTAATACTGGTTACTTTCTTGGAAAAGGTTCTTCTCTATCTGGAAGGACGGAAACTGATATAAAAGGAGTATACGTTGTTATGCATCAAAACGTAAAATATCCAGGTATTGTTTATTTTAGAACTGTAACTGATGTACAGAAAGCAGTAAAGATTCTTGGTAAAAAGTTATTGCTGCTGCTTAAATAAACGATTAGATGGTGTTATTAGTTCAGTTGGCAGAACGCTACATTGTGGCTGTAGAGGTCAGCGGTTCGAATCCGCTATAACACCCATAGTATAATTCCCAGAACGATCAATAAATTGGCAGATGTACAGTGTTATCTTGTAACAAGACATAGTGTAGAGTCTTAGGAAAGTCTGAATAAGTGAAGAATCGGAACTCTTATTAATTATATTATGAAAGATAGAAAGTTATTTTGGTTTTGTGTAATATCTATAATTTACATAATTACCTATTGGTGTTTTATTAAAAATTACAACGAATGAAAAAGACAATTGAAATCGAATGTCCTGATGGTTACAAACCAGTTTACAATGCGGAGACTGGAAAAGTAGAAATTGTTCCTAGTAGCTCTACAGAAAGGATAAAATCCTTCACGGATGCTACCAACGAGATGGGAGTATGTCTTGCTACATACATGAGAGAAAACCAATCTATAGAATCCCTCTCTAGGCTACAATTAATTATTGATGCCTTAAACGAAGGACATAAGTTCAATCTATTGACTGGAACTGTATGGTATCCTTGGGTTCGGTTCTTTAGAATGAAATCAGTGCCGAGAGATGCAGAGGTCATTGGACACTTCCGTTATCAGGGCGAGAAATTCGCACTGGTGGGCGGCCTCGCGTTTACTGGCGGCCTTGCGGGTCTCGGCTATTTCGGTTCTTGCACTGGCGTCGGCTATGCCGATTCCGATGTCGGGTTGCTTGCGTGCAAATCTGAGGAGATTGCCAAATATGTATCAACTCAGTTTGGAAAGTTAGTGTTTGATGCTTGTTTTGTAAGACATTTTGAAGGTAAAGAATTTGAATGGCTAGACTAATTGTAGTTCTACTATTGCTTCTTGGTATATGGTTAATGGAGCCTTAATATTGATTCATAATTGGATAAATATAAGGTTTCATTATAATGGAGGTATAAGCCTAATTGCTAAGGCAGCAGTCTTGAAAACTGCCAGTAATCGTGTAACAGCGATGTGTGGGTTGGAGTCCCACTGCCTCCTCAATCTGTAGGATTAGTGTTAATGGTTAGCACGTCGGTCTCCAAAACCGAAAGTAAGGGTTCGAATCCTTTATCCTATGCTATTTTAATTAATAAATTAGATTATGAAAAAGTTAACAATCATTTCGTTAGGACTTATACTACTGTTCAGTTGTTCAGGTCCAACTAGTGAACTAGAAGCTACTAGGAATACCAGAGATGGGATTATTCCATTTGATGCTGCAGTTCACTTTAAATACAAGAATCACCAGTACATTAAATTCACCGAGGGAAATGGAAACTACAAGGTTGTAGGAGTGGTCCATGACCCAGATTGTAAATATTGTAAGAGATGAGTGAAGTGTATTATCTTTTGGCAGCCGTTTCATATGGCATTTTTCTAGTTCAATTCATTTTATCTTGGTTTGGTGGAGACACTGACTTAGATGTTGACTTAGATGGAGAACTAGATATGAACGTGAGTGATATTGTCTCATTTAAGGGATTAATCCATTTTATAATGGGAGCTAGTGGATGGCTTTGTGTTAAGCAATCCGTATCCCATTCTGTAGAATGGTATGATTATCTAATCGCATTAGTATGCGGTATTCTTTTCGTGGTTATACTTTACTACTTATATAAATTCTGTTTAAAACTCCAGCATCAAGTTATTCCAGAAGAGGGCGAAGCCTTAGTCGGGAGAATTGGAACAATCACCATCCCTAATGATAGCAGTTCCATTATCTTAGTTGAGATAAATGGAATGCTTCAAGAATTGTCAGCTTATGCCGAAGAAGAGCATAAGACGTATAAAAACGGGGACAAAGTGAGAATTTCAAAATTTGAGAATGGAAAGTATTATTTTAACTAAAAAGAATTTTTAAAGATGACAACAGAAACTCTTATTGTAGCGGGTGTTATTGTACTCTTAGTAGCTTTAACTTTTATCGGACTTTTGTCTCGGTATCGTAAGTGTGCTAGTGATGAAATCCTGGTAGTATTTGGTAAAGCAGGAAAGAAGAAGGTAGTTAACGAGAAGACTGGTAAAACAGAGGAAGTTATACTGCCGTCTAAAATCATCCACGGCGGAGGTACATTCGTAATGCCTGTCATTCAAGACTGGGCTAAAATGTCCTTGAAACCTATTCAGATTCAGGTAATGGTAGAGGGAGTATCCAGCCAAATGATTAAGGTTAGGATTCCTGTAACATTAACTACTGGTATAGGAACCGATCAAGTACTAATGCAAAACGCTGCAAGCAGATTCTTAACAGCTAAAACTTCTGAAATTTCAGACCAAATCAAGGATATTCTCATTGGTGAAGTGAGAAGCTTGATGGCAACAATGACGATTGAGGAAATAAATGCTGATAGAATCAAATTTATCGGCAAGGCAAAAGAGAATATTGAGACTGAGTTGAACAAGGTAGGTTTCAGTATTATCAATATTAACAACGCTGACATCTCGGATGATGCAAACTATATCAAGAATCTTGGTCAGAAAGCTGCAACTAAAGCTCAGGCTCAGGCACAGGCTGACATTGCAGAAGAGAAGAAGAAAGGAGATATTCAGATTGCAGAAACTAACAAACAGCGTGAGATTGCCGTAGCCGATGCTGAAAAGGAAAGAGAAACTACAGTTGCTCAGACTAAGCAAGAACAGGAAGTAAAGGTTGCTGAGATTAATCAGGAGAAAGCTATTCGCTTGGCAGAAGCAGAGAAGAACAAACAAGCTGGTATTGCTGAACAGAAGGCAGAACAAGAAGCTAGTATTGCTCGTGCAAATACTCAAGCAGAATCAGCTAAAGCTGAAGCTGAATCTCAGAGAATAGCTAATGTAGCGAAATCCGCTTCAGAGGCTGCTTCTAAGAAAGCTACTGCTGACGCAGAAGCAGAAGCTAATGTAGCTAAAGCCAAAGCAGAAGCGGATTCTAAGAAAGCTGAAGCTGAAGCTCTGAAGCAAACCCGTATTGCTCAAGCTAAACAAAAGCAGGAAGCAGACACTCAGAAAGCAATTAATGAGCAAGAAGCTGCTACTGCAGAGTACGAATCTCAGAAGAGAATTAAGGCTGCAGAAGCTGACAAGCAAGCTGGAGTAGCTGAGCAGAAAGCAACTATTGAAGTATCAAAGGCAAAAGGAGAAGCTGCACAGGCACAAGCTGAGGCAGAAAAGGTAGCTGGTACTTCTAAAGTAGAAGCAAGAATGGCTGTAGCTAAAACAGAACAAGAACGCCAGATTGAGGTTAACGAAGCCGCTGCTAAGGCAGAGGAAGCAAAACTTCAAGCTGAAATGATTGTTCCTGCTCAGAAACAAAAAGAGAAAGTAACTATTGAAGCAGAGGCAATTAAAGCCAAAGCGGTATTGGAAGCAGAAGCAGAAGCTGCAAAGATTTTGAAAGAAGCAGAAGCGAAAGCTGACGCTACTAAACTGCAGCTAGAAGCCGAAGCTGAAGGTACAAGAAAGAAACTGCTTGCTGAAGCTGAGGGTAAGAGAGCATCTTTGATGGCTGAGGCTGATAAAGTCCAGGCTATTGAAATGGCTCCTGCTCTGGCAGTCCAGAAGATGATTGAATCTGGCTTGACTCCACAAATGGTGGTTCAGTACAAGACAGTTGACCAGTTGACAGGTATTGCAGAAGCATCTGCTCAGATGTTTGAACACGTTCACCTTGGACAGGTTACTGTCTATGGTAATGAGAATACCGCTGGTAACTTCATGGCTAAAACTGCTGAGAACTTGAATCCTGCGTTCGACTTGCTTCGCTCTATACCTTTCGCTGATACACTGAAAAGTGTTCTCGGCAAGAAAGAGTTGGAGGAGAAGAAAGCTGAAACAACTGAGTTTGAAGAAGTGAAGTAATTCACAGCGAAGGGGCTTTACAATTTCAATAGTAAAGTATAACAAAAGCCCCTTCGCAATTTGGAGGTATGGGTGAGTGGCTTAAACCACCGTCCTGCTAAGACGGAGGGCCTTCGGGTCCCGCTGGTTCGAATCCAGCTGCCTCCGCTTAATAAAATTTGTTATGGAAGAAAGAATTGAAATCTTTAAGTCTCTTCATAAGTCATTTCTTGATATGCTTATGGATGATACTTGGTTAATGGAAGAGCCTATTGACGTAGCTGAAACAGAAGCTTGCTGGAGATGGGCAATAGAATTAGGAGATGAAACTGTTCCGGTAGAAAAATTTGAGGAAGAATTTAAGTTTTCTTTACAAGATTTAACTAACTGGTGGAACAAAAAAGTATTAGATTTGAGTATCTAATTACATGGGACGATAGCTCAGTAGGTAGAGCGCTGGACTGAAAATCCAGGACGATAGCGGCAGTTCGATCCTGCCTCGTCCCACGCATTGTGTGTTTTTCATGGTAAATATGGGCTTAACGGTTCGAGAGAATAGTTAAGCTAAACTGGGCTATGGTGTAATGGTAGTCACATCAGATTTTGGTTCTGAGAGTCCAGGTTCGAGTCCTGGTAGCCCAACTAAATACAGCTTCGCTAGGGAGACCTAGCCTTGCATACCAAGAGGCGGTAAAGTCAGCTGAATAAATCCGTTGCGGTATTACCTAGTAATAATCTAAAGCTAGCTAAAGAATAACTAGGAACATAGGGGTAGTAAGGCTGTATTTCTAAATTATATAATTATGGATAAGGAGAATTACAGAAAAGTAGTTAAAATCTGTGAGAAAGGCAGATGTAAAGTGAGAGAAAATTCATTTGGAGTTTGTTGGTGTGTAAGATGTGGTAAATTACACTCTGATGCTCCAGCTAAGTTAAAACCTGAAGAGCAAATCATAGTAAAATGAAAGTGATAATTAATAGCTGTTTACTTACAGAACTACTAAAGAATTTCCAAACTTCTCTAGATAATATGAGAGTTATTGGAGAAACGTATTCTGTAGAAGATATGAATGAGCTGGTTGAGGAGTTTGCTAAGTTTAACATAAAGCCTGATGATATTATCGGTAAAACTATAATATTTAAATGTCAATCAATAAGTGCTTATGCTTAACGTAACTTCTTTCAATATTGGGGAGATAACTAGTAAAGTATCTCTAAATACTCCCAGTAGCGGAATAATCCAGAGGTCTCATCCTAGAAGTAAATTCGTAAGGTTTCATTCTAGGTCTTCTATGTCAGAATACGCATTCTCTAGTAGACCAAGACTAAGTAAGGATGGGCCGGAAATTGTGGTATTGCAGATTATGGTATTTGGTAATGATGAATTGCTAGTTGAATATGTCTGCGAACAGGAACTAACAGTAGAATAGGTTATTAGACCGGTAAATAACCTTCCGTAGCCAGTCGGACGTTGGGAGCTTATAGTCCTACGATAGTGAGACTAAATCGGACCTATAGCTCAGCCAGGTCAGAGCAACTGACTCATAATCAGGAGGTCGGGGGTTCAAAGCCCTCTAGGTCCACTAGAGAATTAAAAATTGGAATTTATGAATTATCAGTATTTCGGATTGTTTTTAAATGAACATAATAGGAATGAGCTTATGAAAATCATTTTTGCTAATCCTATTATAGCTAATCTGGTCCTTCAAAGAGGAAGTACTTTATATCTAGACCATTGTACTCTGCTCCACAGAAATCAAAACGACAAAGAGATATATGACTCTCTTGTAAAGAAGATTGATGAATCATGGATGGTAGAAGTAAATGGAATAGGTTTCTCTAACAAAGCAATAGCTTTTAGAGTTACTATACCAGACTTGCCTTGTGCAAATGCTAAACCACATATTACTATTTGCACAATCAATGGAGGAAAACCAGTTGATAGCAATGGAATATGCGAGTGGATTTCTATTCCCAAACTCAATATTTGTTGTGAAATAAAATTAGTGAAATAATGTGGTCAAGAGAAAGTCCAATGAAAGAATATGCCAGGAAACATCCTGGCTGTTCTCTTCAAGAGTATTGTGAATACTTAGATAATATTGCTAGAGAGGAAGCAGAAAGAAGGAGACTAAAAGAAGAAGAAAATAATCAACTTCTAAAAAGTTTTGAGGGAAAATGCTTTCAAATAAACTTCAATAGACAATCATTTGGTTATTTCAAGATAACTAAAGATATTACTGCCTTTAGAGAAGATGTTAAAGAAGATTTCTATGAAGTTTTCATAGATAGCAATACAACTAGAATAAGTCTTGAAAAGAAGAGAATGATAAATCGTCAATGGCTTCCTGGGCAGGGAAGTGAAAAGTGTACAATAGTTCCTGAAGAATTGTTCAATAAGGTAGTCAAGTATTATCAAGAGATGTGTACTATGGCTGAGAAAATAAGAGACGGGGAATTGTAACCTTGGGGTAGTGGCGGAATTGGTAGACGCGCTAGACTTAGGATCTAGTACAGAAATGTGTGAGGGTTCGAGTCCCTCCTACCCTACAACTTTTATTCGATTATAGATTATGAAAGAGTTAAGTGAAATTATCCAAGAATTGGTAGACAGTAGCAATTCCATGAATCAAATTGATTCAAAAACTGCTATACGGTATGTTGTGGAGGCTTACGAAGCTGGAATGGATAAGGCTAAAGAACTTATCAAAGACAGTGGAGAACTTTAATTAACTGAATGTTCTGAAACATTCATATTAAATAACAATTAAAAAGAAAAAATGAACAAAGTTTGGATGTGTTCTGGGTCTACATATACCCAGGTAAGCTCAGGCTATAGCGTTGAGCAGTCTCTCCCAGTTGGAATCTACAGTATTTGTCTGACAATGACAGGTTACCACCTAGACAGATATGCGGATAAGTTTGTATTCCCGTACAAAATGTATGGCTTGCAGAACGAGTTTATTGACCATGTAATTAAGACATATCATGCTACAGAAGGCAATCTCGGAATTATGCTTACTGGTACAAAGGGCACTGGAAAGACTGTTACTGCTAAGGAACTAGCTAACAAGCTAAATCTGCCTATCATTATCGTAAAGGACATGGGAGACAGTAATCAATCTATGATTGAGTTCCTTTCTGGTATTGAAGGAGATTGTATTCTGTTCTTGGATGAATTTGAAAAGAATTTCAGTGAATCGGATTCTACTATCTTGCAAATCATGGATGGTGTTTACAACTCTAGGTATCGCAAGGTTTTTCTGCTTACTACTAATGCCATGACCATCAATGAGAATATGGTAGGACGTCCATCTAGAATCCGTTATGTCAAGGAGTTTGGCAACTTGGATTTGAAGGTTGTGAACGAGTATCTGGACGACGCACTTCAAGTGCCGGAAGCTCGTCAAGATTTGCTTGATTTCATTGATTCTTTGACTATATCTACTATTGATATTCTCAAAACTATAGTTAATGAGGTCAATATTCATGGTATAGAAGGATTGAGAAGAGCTAAGAGCTTCTTCAATGTAGTAACTAATGAGTATGAGTATTCTTGTATCAGAGGTTACGCTTACACTGGAGAAATTGAACAAGACAAGAATAAGTTCTCTATTGAAAACTTCTCCAAGGCTGTTGAGAGATTTAATAATCCTATACCTAAGCCTATTGTAGACGATGAGGACAACTGCACCGTTGAGGAAAGAAAAGCTCTTAACGAGTATTATGAATATCGCCGCCACAATTTCCACAATCTGTCATATTACTATGCATCTTCGGATATTAAGTTCGCAAATCTGGCAGTTGGAGACAACTTCTATGGTGACGAAATTATTGCGATTGACAAGAAACTGGGAATCGTAGTTACTAAGAACGGCAACGAAATCAATTACTACTGGGTTAAAGATCCAAATAGTAAACCGTCTCTGTATCGTAGAGGTACTTATAACTCTTTGGTGCTATAAAACTTGGGGGGGGGGGAGCCTGTCTCCCCTTTACGTCTAGATGCCCGAGTGGTCTAAGGGAACGGTCCGCAAAACCGTGTTTCGTGGGTTCGAATCCCACTCTAGATTCTACACTAATCTTATTGCTTATGGATAGAGAATTAAGAAGAGAGCTTTCTAAAAGAAAGTGGATTTCGAGAGCTAAAAAGGTTTACAACGCTTGTGGTAAATTTTACGTACCTGTTGCCGGGATTAAAGCCAATGTAAGGTATAATGTTCCTATAATAAGGAATAAGGCGTTGAAGGTCTGTGAATCAATTACGGATTTCCTTGATAGTTCTAAATACGCAAAGATGCTTAAGAATTGTACTTCTCCTTATAGAAGCAGAATGATGCAATATGAATACAAGAAAGAGAACAGAAAGGACAGATATGGAGCAAAAAGAGATATTCAAGAAGGTATTCAAGAATATGAATTTAGGGACAGTCTTTCGTGTTCATCCTGCATTTTCTACGATAAAGGCTTTTGCGAAAAGGGATTATTAATGACTGAAAACTGCTCAGAATATTGGGATTAAAAGTATGGACAAGTATATTAATGGAAATTTAATAAAGAGGATACTAGTTTTTAAAACTAGAAAACATCCCGATTGGGAGCATTATGAGGCAGACTGTCGATTTTTATTCTGGAAAATACATAAGGATTATTGGTATTTTGTCGATCCTTGTTTCGGAATTTATACAGAGGAAGGAATGATTTCATCTTTAGATAGTAAGCGTACCTTCTACAAAGAAGGGGTAGTATATCAGAAGCCTCATGTTATTTTAGAATTTTCTGAAAAATGTGCTGACACTATCTATTTCGATAGTGACGAAGAAATGGAAGGCTGGCTTGAGTCTTTCAGGCAAGAATTTGGAAAACCATTTATGTATATAGAATAATACCTTTATCCCAGTTTAGAGCTTAGCTCAAGTAGTGAAGAACAGTAGCTATTGGTTAAAACGAGGTGGAGTGCCAGACGAAAGACTGGAATTAACATAGTTTAACTTTGAATCTCCGACTATGCGGAGTATCATTATGGCAGAATTGATTTTCTTACCTAACGGAAAATGCGATTTGAAATTTCATGCTAACATCAAAAACTTTAAAAGAGTTGAGATTGTGAAGCATAAGAAGAACTTCTTCAGGGTCTATGTAGACCGCAACGATAGCGTTTATGACGTGAAACGGTGCGAAGTCATCACTTGGAAGACCATAGAGAGAGGGAAAAGAAAGGTGAATGTTCCTGACAAGGTTGACGAGGTACGTGATGTACATCTGTTTGACAAGACTAAGGGAAATCCGTTCAAGATTGCGGTTACTAAAATAATCGGCGAGATTGAGGCACAGGAATTACTATCTTAAGATAGCGTTTAGGAGAGTATCGTATAACTCTCCTTATGCAGATGTGGTGTTAATGGTTTGAGCACGTCAGACTTCCAATCTGAAGGGGAGAGTTCGAGTCTCTCTATCTGCACATTTGTAGGTATAGCACAACGGTTAGTGCATCGGCTTGCCATGCCGAGGATGTGAGTTCGATTCTCATTACCTACTCAAAATTTAAGTTTTATGAAAATAAAGTGTACAGTATGTAATAAAGAATTTTATTATGGAGACCATAACTCTCCAATGTTTATTGATGAGGTTTGGAACAAGATAATAAATTACTTTAAGCTAACCAATTTTGAAAAAGAAGCTGCAAAGAAATTCTCCTCTTATTACAAAGGGGGAGGTAAAGATTATTATCCAGACCACCATGTGTTTATCTGTAGCGAATGTGCGGAGAAGGCTCTAGGTAGGGAAATAACTGATAAGGATATTAATGATTCATTATTTAATATCCCATTTAGAGAGAAGTACTTTAAATCTTAATATCCGTGTGGGTGAATGGTTTAGCCATCAGTCTGCAAAACTGAAAAGAGAAATCTTTAATGAGGGTTCGAATCCCTCCACGGATTCTAATTTTAAATTTAAAAATATGGCATATATTTATTGCATTACAAATTTAATTAATAGCAAGCGATACGTAGGAAAAACTACTACTTCTATAGAAGAGCGCTGGAAGGAACATTGTTATGACTTTTAGAAAGAAAGATGCAACAAAAGACCTTTATATGATGCCATGAATAAGTATGGTGTTGAGAACTTTATGATAGAGGAATTGGAATATGTAGATAGTAACTCTGAATTATCTGAAAGAGAAATCTATTGGATAAAAGAGCTAGGAACTTATGGTTCTAATGGGTACAATGCCTCTAAAGGAGGAGATGGCACTATTCTATACAATCATAGTGAAATTGTAGAATTAGCTAGATTGGGATATACTAGTTCTTAGATGCAAGAAAAAATAGGGTGCTGTAAAGACACTATTTACAAAGTTTTGAAGGCAAATAATATAAAAATTAGAAAAAGTAACGCAAAGTTAATTGCTTAGTATGACTTAGCAGGTAATTTTATACAGGTATTCTTTGGTTCCAGAGAAGCTTAGGAATGGTTAATTAATAACGGAATTACTGACAATAAATCTGCATAGAGTCATATTATAGGATGCTGTAAGAATAAAACCAAATCATAGTATGGCTATATTTGGAAATATCTTCCAGAGCCTATTTAATCTTTAAATCACTGTTTCGACATTTTCAGTCTAAATGCCGTGTCTGGAGACGTTACCAACCAGTCGTGCTATACGGTTAGAATAGTCCGTGCCTCACTGGTGATAGAGGCATCCCTGGGTAGCGGATGTAAAGTAGCTGCCAATATCGTGGAGTAGAGAAGTGGTCATCTCGCTAGGCTCATAACCTAGAAATCGTCATAAACGGTTCGAATCCTACCTCCGCAACGAAACTCCTTTTGTGGCTCTGAATTAGATTAATTATTAACAATTTTAAACTTTGATGTTATGAAGAAAGTAATTAATGTTGTGAAGAAAGCTGCTAAGTGGTATTTTGAACAGAGTTCTAAGAGCTATACATGGTTAGTTTCTGGAACTATTCCGCCTCCTTATAGAGGTCTAGAGTAAAGATACTACTAAAAGGTAAGTACCAAAGGGGTACTTATCTACACCCGTGGAGAAAATTAACTATTGGGGTATAGTTCAAAGGTCAGAACTTTTGACTGTTAATCAAAGAATCATGGTTCGAGTCCATGTGCCCCAGCTATTGACCTTATATTAGATTATGCATCAGTGTGATTATTGTTGTTGGTACTACAGTGGAAATTGTGATTGTCCATATGTAATGAAGAAACAAGCGTGTGAAAATGCTTTGAAAACTAAAGAGAGAAATGAAAGACCTATTAGAAAAGTACAAAATGTTTCAAACTCCAAAACTAGCTAATGAGATTTCATGGAAAGACATGAAGGAATTTAACTCTTATATGAAAGAAGTAGTTCGTGATTATAAGATTAAACAGGCTAAATCAATTCAGAGTGCTAGAAACGTAATAATATCCTGACCTGGCAAGGTAAAAATCCATTCGGGGTTTAAGTTGAAGCCAGTCCCTGCGGAATCATAAAGACCTTTTCTGATACGATAGTCGATGAACTGAGAGAGTAGTATGGTTGCGGACTTATGCTACTAGAACATGATTCAAACAAAAAAAACTTATCTGGTGTTGTTAAGTTGTGGAATCTTAACAGTGGAAATTTATGGGTATGTCACCAATTAAAAAGAAAATCCCAAAAATGGGCCGTTAGCTCAAATGGCTAGAGCGCTGGTTTTGCACACCGGAAGATAGGGTTCGAGTCCCTGCGTGTCCACAAACTTTATTTAAAAAATTATGAAAGTATATGTAGTTGTAGTAAATTATCACCAGCTAATGCTCCTCAAAATTATGAAACTGATTGCCAAATCTTCTTAGACAAGAAACAGGCAGAGAAGTATAAAGAGGCTAAGGAAAAAGAGTTTCCTATTAGCTGGGGAGGAGAGTATAATCATTGTAAACTAATTAAAAAGCATTTGTAATATCGCGGGATGATAGCAGAGGTAGCTAGTCAGGCTCATAACCTGAAGGTCGTCGGTTCGAATCCCGTTACTAAGTTATTTTTAACAATTAAAATTAGATTATGGATTTCAAGAATCTTACAAAGGAATCTCTTCCGAAAGAATTTCAGGAGAGAATCGAACGTTTCAATCGTTTATTCATTGAAGCTGGTGATGGTACATTTGAAGAAAATGACCTATTTGGTTATGAAATGGGTTGTATAAAGCAAGCCTTATCGTTTACCGAGTTTTTCAAAGAAATGAGTCTAGAGGAATGTAAAGCCTTCTATGAGAAATATCCTAGCTTATTTGAGCTGATTGAGGCTATCAAAGACAAACTTCCGTACTTTGATAATGGTCATAGTGGAAACTCTATGAGCATGAGTTGGATGCTATACAGGTGTTATAAGGAGAAACCCGAACTTGTTCCTTATATGCACGGTTGTTTAGCCCAACTTGTTGGGGACGAGGGCTATCATGATAACCGTTCTGATGTTCCAAAACTATGAGTGTAATACAACAAGTTTATTTAGCTGAAGCTGGTTATTCTATTTACATAAAGGGAATTAAACCAGATAAGGATAATGAATGTTCTGGTGAGATTACTATAAATGGTAATCCCACTAGATTAGAGAGAAAAGAACGCTATCATATTGATGGCAGTATGCTTGTAACTGACAATTACCACATTCCTATGGACTTTATAATTAATTTTCTACAGGCCAATGGTTGTATAGAACAGAAGGATGGTAAGATGTATGTTGTATTAAAGGAAGTAGAATTTAAACCTAATTACTAATGTTATCTATATTATTCTCAGAATTTAAGGAATGGGGTTGTCCTAATTGTGGATGTGA
>ENA-UBIY01000594-UBIY01000594.1-human-gut-metagenome-genome-assembly--contig:-NODE-594-length-13339-cov-3.635125_pt1 | contig 13339 bp, 8 predicted proteins | sample MGYA00244945_ERZ654882 | MGnify/ENA primary metagenome ERZ654882 (study PRJEB26926, sample SAMN06164824) | human gut metagenome | biome: ENVO:00009003; feature: ENVO:2100002; material: ENVO:00002003...
ATCTACACCCTAGAGTTCGTCGGCAGCGTCAGATGTGTATAAGAGACAGCAGCGCCATCGCGCATATGGCCATGGACGAGCGCCTCTCCATTTCGAACATGGCCATCGAGGCGGGCGGCAAAAACGGCATCTTCCCCGTCGACGACGTGACGCGCGCCTATGTTGAGGGCCGCGTGGACCGCCCCTGGACAGCGTTCGAGGCCGACCCTGATGCAGAATACGAGCGCGTCATCGACATCGACCTTGGCAAGGTCGACTGCACGGTCGCCTGGCCGCACCTGCCCGAAAACGCGCACAGCGCGCGCGAGGGCAGCGACATCGCCATCGACCAGATCGTCATCGGCTCGTGCACGAACGGCCAGCTCCCTGACATGGCCGCCGCCGCCGCGATCTTAAAGGGGCATCATCTGGCCCCGAACGTCCGCGGCATCATCATCCCCGCCACGCAGGAAGTTTACCGCGCCTGCATGCACGAGGGCTACACCGATATTTTTCTCGACGCGGGCTGCATCGTCTCCACGCCCACATGCGGGCCGTGCCTCGGCGGCTATATGGGCATCCTCGCCGCCGGCGAGCGCTGCGTTTCCACCACCAACCGCAACTTTGTCGGCCGCATGGGCCACGTCGACAGCGAGGTCTACCTCGCCTCTCCGGCTGTCGCCGCGGCGTCTGGTATTACCGGCCACATTTCTCATCCGGAGGAGGTCATGAACAAATGAATGCACACGGCATTGTCCATAAGTATGGGGATCACATCGATACGGACGTCATCATCCCCGCGCGCTATCTGAACACCCAGAGCCACAAGGAGCTCGCCTCCCACTGCATGGAGGACATCGACAAGGACTTCATCCACCGCGTCAAAGACGGCGACATCATGGTCGCGGGCGTAAACTTCGGCTGCGGCTCGTCGCGCGAGCACGCGCCCGTCGCCATCAAGGCGAGCGGCATCTCCTGCGTCATCGCGGCGAATTTCGCCCGCATCTTCTACCGCAACGCTATCAACATCGGCCTCGCCATTTTGGAGTGCCCCGCCGCGAGCGCGGAGATCGAAAACGGCGACGAGGTAACAGTCGACTTCGACACCGGCGTCATCACAGACGTGACAAAGGGCACGACGTATCAGGCCGAGCCCTTCCCGCCGTTTATCAAGGACATGATTGCGCGCGGCGGCCTGATGGCCTCGCTCAAGGCAAAGGAGGCGGCGAAATGAACAAGACCATTGCCATCATCAAGGGCGACGGCATCGGCCCCGAGATCGTCACCGAGGCCATGGGCATTTTAGACGCCGTGGCCGCGAAGTTTGGCCACACCTTCACCTACGTCGACGCGCCGATGGGCGGCACCGCCATCGATAAATTCGGCGTGCCGCTGCCGGATTCGAGCCTTCAGACCTGCCGCAACGCGGACAGCGTGCTGCTCGGTGCGGTCGGCGGCCCAAAGTGGGACAATCAGCCCGCCGCCAACCGTCCCGAGCGTGGCCTTCTCAAGCTGCGCGAGGGCATGGGTCTCTACACGAACGTGCGCCCTGCAAAGATGTTCTCCGAGCTCTCCGCCGCCTGCCCGCTGCGCACTGACATCGCGGCAAACGGCATCGACCTCGTCGTCGTGCGCGAGCTCATCGGCGGCGTGTACTTCGGCGAGCACCGCACGGAAGAGGCGAACGGCGAGCAGAAGGCCACCGACATCATGGCCTACTCCGAGCACGAGATCAAGCGTGTCGCGCGCGTCGCGTTCGAGACCGCGCGCAAGCGCCGCAAGCGCGTCACCTCCATCGACAAGGCCAACGTGCTCGACACCTCGCGTCTCTGGCGCAAGACGGTCACAGAGGTCGCGAAGGACTACCCAGATGTCGAGCTTCGCCACATGTATGTCGACAACGCGGCGATGCAGCTCGTGCGTGACCCGAGCCAGTTCGACGTCATCGTGACCGAAAATCTCTTTGGCGACATCCTCTCCGACGAGGCGAGCCAGATCACGGGCTCGATCGGCATGATCCCGTCCTCCAGCATGGGCGACGGCACGAACGGACTCTACGAGCCCATCCACGGCTCCGCGCCGGACATTGCGGGACAGGACAAGGCGAACCCCATCGGCACGATCCTGGCCGCCGCAATGATGCTGCGCTACAGCTTCGACATGGCCGCCGAGGCCGACGCCATCGAGCGTGCGGTGGATAATACGCTGCGCTCGGGCTTCCGCTGCGGCGACATCATGCAGGAAAACTGCCAACTCGTCGGCTGCAAGGCCATGGGTGCGGAGATCCGCAGCCGTATCTGAAACGATCTCTTCCAAACTTCTTTATGAACCTCTCCTTTGATCCTCTGCATCGCGCGGCGATGCGAAAAAGGTTCCCAAGCCAATGGCTTGGGAACCTTTTTTCTTCCGCTGTCAAATTTTGCCGATCAGCACAACGATCCCGCCGACCGCGGCCGCGACAAGAAGGTACAGCGCTGTGGCCGCACTGCGCTTGGTGTAGACCGTCCGCCACGGCTTCCCATAGGGGGCGCCCTCCATGCCCTCGATACGCCAGATCTTGCTGTGGCCGACCCACAGCAGGTCGATGACAAAGCCGTCGAACCAGTTCACGACCACAAGGAAGAGGTAGGTTTCAAAACTCGCGGTCTTAAAGTCCTTCACGCCGTTCCATCCGGCGATGACCGCGATCAGCACGACGAAGATCACAAGGCAGAAGAACGTCATAAAGCGCTTGCCCTTGCGCAGCTCCTCAGTCTTGTCGGCGATGCCGCGCTTCTGCGCCTCGTCGAGATACGCGTCCGGGTAAAAATAGAGGCAGTTGCGCCCGCTGTCTCGCACCGCGCATTTGACCAGCGCGAGATAGAGCCGCGTACTTCTCCATCTTGTCTTGCGGCAAGGACGCCAAGTTCTCGCCGTCAGTCCCTACGACACAGAAATCGCCAACCAGCACGTCCTGTCCGAACCGGCGATTAGGCTCAAAGTCAATGAGCTCACCCTCATCGTTCAGGAGCAGGTCTACGCCTTCTTCCACGCCGACCAACTGGATCAGGTGATGGTAGTCCTTCACTCCACTGCTCACGGCTTCTTGCAGAGCCGACAACTCATTTTTCACGGTGACTACTTCCGGTTTCTTATGAGGACTGACCTTGAGCACAGTGATTTCCTTCTCTTTGCACATAAACCATACCTCCACTTTCAAAATTGGGATGGCATCGTACACGAGATTTTCTTGAATTGCAAGCCTTTTTTGCTCAAAATTCTTGCAGAAGCGGTGCCTTGGTTATTGACTATTTCCCCTTAAAATGCCTTTGCAAGTCGTTGAAAATTTCACCCCTATCACGCTTTCCACAGGTTTCCGCGGCAAATACCGTGGGCACCCCTTAGAATTGCAAATGAACACTCTTTTCCAATCACCAATATCACAGTTACTTTAAGCCTCAATGTGTATAAAAAATAAGATGACCATTCGCCCTTTTGTTTTAGGGTTTGTTTTGCTCATCTCTAAGAAAATAAGGGTTGAGATCATGCGGAGAGGGGGACTTATCATGAACGATATTCTAAAGCGGTTTTGTTGGTTGGACGACAAAATGACCGCCGGTATCGTCCGGCGGTCATTTTATCGTCTTGGCGTTATCTTGGCCTTCTGCGATCGTGCTCGGCGTAGTAGCTCCGCTTGTTTTTCAGCATATTTTCGTCCGCTTCGCGGACAAGATCTCCCAATCCGGCTGACGCCCTTTGCGCGGCAATGCCGTAGGAAATGCTGTAGTCCTGTGCGGCAAGCGCCGATGATACCGCCTGCATACGCGCTTCACATACGGCTGCATCTGCCTTTGAAAAGACGACGAACTCGTCGCCGCCGACGCGGTAGAGATCGTCCCTCGGAAACTGCTCCCGCAGACGCTCTGCGACCGCGTGCAGCAGCTGATCGCCCGCCTCGTGACCGCGCTCGTTGTTGATCTCTTGCAGGCCGTTCGCGTCGATATAAATGCAGGCGGCCGGAGCGATGACGCGCTGGTCGCTCTTGCGCAGACACTTCTCATAGGCGACACGGTTCATCAGGCCCGTGCCCTGGTCCGTAATGCTCATACGGTAAACGCCGCGTCGCGCCGAGGCGAGATACCAGACCATAAAACCAAGATAGCTCAGCAGCAGCGCGGTGACAATGATCGCCATCATCGAAAGTGTCTGCACCACGCCGCGCGTGCCCGCCAGCGCCTCCGCCTCGCTCACGCCGAGCACAACGCTCCAGTTGTTGATGCCGACCGGCTCGTAGTGCAGGTAGACCGTCAGCCCCGTGGAGCGGGATACGGTGCACATATCGCCGCCGATGCCGTTGGGGATTTTTTTCATCGCCTCCTCGTAGGTGTAGCCCTTGAGCATTTTGCGGCCACGCAGCTCCGAGATGTTGCCGAGCGAGTCATGCCAGGTATCCAGCAGGATGTCGCCGTTGTTGCCGTCCACAAGAAGGAGGAAGGCATTGCCGTTGTAGAGGTCGATCTGATAGTTTCGGGAAAGCTCCTGCAGGAGGACGACGCCGTAGAGGATGGCGACGGTCTCGCCGTCGCGCACCACCGGCACGACGTTGCGCACCACCAGCTTTTCCGGCGCAAAGTAGCTTGTCACGCGGTCTGAGATGTACGCGCCCCGCGCCGCCTCTGTTTCAAAATCGAATGTGTCGGAAACGTCGTAGCGGGTGCCGTCGGTCAGCAGCAGCGTGCCGTCGGGCCGCAGCAACGCGACGGTGGAGACAAAGGTCTCACTGAGGCTGAAGGATTTCATGATGCGCAGCACCGCGTCATTGTCACGCTCGTCATGCCCCGCGATCAGCTCCGCCATGGCGGAGAGGATGGTCTGGTCCGCGTTCGCCGCGTCGACAAGATCCTTTGCGATCTGGCGCGTCGCGGTAGCCAATTCGTCAAAGGAGCGCTGTGTGATCTCACGATTCGCCCGCCGGACGAGGAAAAAGACCGAACAAAAGAGCAGCACGCCGGTCAGGAGCGTGACCGCCACCATCATGCCTACTCGTTTTTTGTTGACCATGTTCATTTCTCCTTTATCCTTCCCCCCTGTCGCGCGCCGCCAGGCTGCGCAGGAAGGATTCCGCTTCGCGCCCGGGCAGGACGCGCGAGAAATAAAAGCCCTGAATGAAGTCGCAGCCCGCCGCAAGCACGGCGTCGCACGTTGCCTTGTCCTCCACGCCCTCACACAGCACGCGGATGCCCATGTCGTGCGAAAGACGGATCATGCCCTCCAGCAGCGCGCGGGCACGCGGCAAGGCGGACTCGATCACGATGCTGCGGTCGATCTTCACGCCGTCGATTGGGTAGGTGCTCAGGTCGGAGAGCGAGGAATAGCCCGCGCCGATATCGTCCAGCACGATGCGAAGCCCCATCGCGTGCAGCCCCTCGATCGTCCGCAGCGCCGTCTCGCGGTCGTGCGCGTAGGAGTCCTCCGTCAGCTCCACCACAAGGCGGTCGCGCGTAAAGTCGTACTGCTCGACGATCTCGCGCACGCGCGCGAGGATCTTTTCGTCTGCGATGGACTGGCGCGTGAAGTTGCACGAGAGCCACAGCGTCCCGCGCCCCTCCCGCTTCCACGTCTGGAGCTGCACGCACGCGCAGCGGAGCATATAGAGATCCAGCTCGGTGATCGTGCCGGCGCGGATCATCAGGTCGATGTATTTTGAGGGCTTGAGCAGTCCCTCCTCCGGGTTTTGCCAGCGCGAGACGGCCTCCGCGCCGACGACCGTGCCGGCGCGATCGACGACGAACTGGAGGTACGGCTCAAATTCGCCCTTTTCCACCGCCTTGCTCATGCTGCCGCGCAGACGCTCAAGCTGCTCGCTCTCGTCGATCATGCCGCGCGTGCTGAACGCGCAGGGCGTTTCCGTGCGGAACGCGTGGGCACAGCCCTGGCGCGCGTTGTAGAGCGCAGCTTCGGCGCTGCAGTCGGGGTTTTCCGACAGCGAGCAGATGCCCGCGCGGAACGCGCCGGCATATTCGGCGCGAAAGCCCGCAAGGTAGTCGTCCAGCCCGCGGATAAGCCCCTCGGCGCGCTGCTGTGCCGCCTCGCGGCTGCCGCACTGACACACGAGCGCGAACATCCCGCGCCCCACGCAGGCGAGGTATTCCTCGCGTCCGCAGTCAAGGCGCAGATACTCCGCCGCGCGGGAGAAGATCTCCTCGCGCTCCGCCTCGCCAAAGCGCCGTTCGAGCGAGGGCATATCGCAGCCGATGCAGAAGACATAGACGATGCTTCTGAGCGGGGCGGGGATGAGCGTTTCCATGCAGTTCAGATAATACCCGTCGTTGCCGATGCCGTAGCGCGGGTCGATGAGGGCGTTGGTCTTTTGCTCGGCACGCTTTTTTCGCGCAAAGACTATCAGCGCGACCGCCGCGGCAAGCATCGCCGCGATCAATGCGGCGAGCGTAATGAGCCACCTGGTACGGTAGGCTTCCGCGCCGCTGCTATTCATATAGTCTGCCAGGACGCCAATGCTCTCCGCGCCGGAGAGGTCCTCCAGCGCTTGTGAAAGCGCGCCGGCCAGTTCCGGCGTGAGTGCGTTGGTAAAGCCAACATATATCGCGCACTCTGTGCCGTCATGTTCTATCGTGCAGAGCAGCACTTGACGGCACATCGCGCCGCTGTCGACCGTGCCGGAGGGATAGGCGGAAATAATGTCCGCCTGCCGGTTCTCCGCCTGCTGCGCCTGCGTTGTGTTCTTGCTGTACGGAAGATAGACAAGATCGTACCCTGTCTGCTCACTCAGGCGCTCGTACAGCTCCGGCAGCAATCCGACATAGCATTCTCTGCTGCGGTCATAGGACTCGATGGGATAGAGATCGGCGTTTCCCGAGATCAGAAGCGTCTCCCTCGCGCTTGCATCCTGCATACAGCACAGCAGCGCTCCGATCGTCAGCACGGCGCAGAGCGTGATTCCCAAGAGCTTTTTTCGGCGCACAGGCGGCACCCCCCTTTATTTCAAATCGATCTTGCGGCGCTCGATGCGCCCCCAGCTGAGTTTTTTCTTCCTATAGCCGATAAAGGCCGTGCAGCGCACCCATGCGAGGATAAAGCGCAGGAACACCAGCTCAAAGAGACACAGACAGACGGCCTTGAGGCCGTCGCCGAACGAGAGCGTGAGATCCGCCGTGTAGATGCGCGAGAAGAAGGCGGTGAGCGTCAGGACCCCGCCGAAGACGGCGTAGATCAGGAAAAAGAGCAGCATGAACGGCACGTTGATGAGGTCGCACCACCATGCGAGCACCATCGTGAACACGCCGAAGACCTCGATAAACGGCGAGAGCAGCTCATAGATGAGGAAATAGAGATAGGATACAAAGCTCACCGCGCCGAACCTGTGATTGGAAAACATGACGCGATGCTTGTACATACTCTGGAACAGGCCCAGATGCCAGCGCTTGCGCTGCTTGCACAGATCGCGCAGCCGCTCGGGCACCTGCGTCCAGCAGATGGCGTCGGTGGCGTAGCGGATGGCATAGTCGATGCCGTTGATTGTGCAGTATTCGTGCAGCTTGACCACCAGCTCCATATCCTCGCCCATGGTCTTGTTGTCGTAGCCGCCCACGGCGATGACCGTGTCCTTTTTGAACAGTCCGAACGCGCCGGAAATGATGAGCGAGCCGTTGAAGCGGTCAAAGAGGATGCGCGAGGCGAGGAAGGAGCGGTCGTACTCCAGCACCTGCATGAAAGCGAGGATGCTGCGCGGCAGGCGGTAGCGTTTGACGCGCCCGTTTTCCAGCTCAACATCGTTGGAGATGCGGACGATGCCGCCAACCGCCACCACATTGCCGTTTTCCAATATCGGCTGGGCGATGCGGCGCAGAGAGTCGTACTGCAGAACGGAGTCCGCGTCCATGCAGATAAAGTACGGGAAATTTGCGGCGTTGATGCCCATGTTCAGCGCGTCTGCCTTGCCGCCGTTCTTTTTTCGGATGAGCGTCACCGGTACCTTCTGTGCGCGTGTCTCATAGACGTATTCCTCGCGCTGACAGTTGATCTGCCGGCGAATGGGCCGGTGAACAAGGTGCATATCAAATGTCTCGGCCAACACCTCCGAGGTGCGGTCCTTCGATCCGTCGTCCACCACAATGATCTCATAGGCGCGGTAGTCGAGCGTCAGCAGCGAGCGCACGGTGTCTGCCACGGTGACCTCCTCATTGTAGGCGGGAACGATGATACTGATGGGCAGGTAGTAATCCGAGGGCAGAATGCTTTTGAACATTTCCTGCCGGCGGTGCTTGTACAGCTCAAGTGAGCCGACGACGACCGACAGAAACAGAAAGGTCGAGTAGCCGATCAGATAAGCGACAAAGAAATAGCCCACCCACTCAAGAAACAGCTTTATACCGTCGTACATACTGCGTCCTCCTTTCGCTCCTCCAGCTCCCGCACATCAAAGCGATAGCGCAGGATCTCGGAGGCGTAGCGGTCGTGCCCCTCGATCACGTCGATCAGATCGCGGTAGCCGAAGCCGAGCTGCTCCAGACTTTTTGACGCGTTGAAGCGGATATACCAGTTGGGATGATAGAGGTTCCTCTCCAGCACCGCCGCAGTCTCCGCCCCGGGATAGCTCGCCAGCACCGACGAGGCGATGGCTGCATACTCCCAGCGCGCGTTTTTCGAGGGCGTCGCATAGCGCAGCAGATCGGCGTAGGCGGGCGGATAGGGATAGCGGCCAAGATAGCGCAGACAGGCAAAGCGCACCTCATCGTCCTGCGCAGGATCGTTGAGGAGCGCGTGTATCTTCTCGCAGTATGCGCCGGAGGAAAAGCGGAAATAGTTGAGCAGCGTCACCTGCATCCACGGCTGAAACGCATCAAACGCCTCCCAAAGCGCGTCGGCAAGCTCCCATGTGTCGCCCGTGTAGTTCAGCAAGCCGTCGGAGAGGAGCTTGCTGTGATAATAGAGGCTGCTTGCGTCGATGATCCGCAGCGCACGCACAAGGACGGCGGGATCGCCCGCCGTGTAGAGCGCCTGCATGGCATTCTCGCGGCAGTAGATGCTCGATTCATGCAACAGGTCGAGCAGCATCGTTTTCAGCGCCTCGTTCTCCTGCCCGGCGAGAAGCCGGTATTTCCGGATGATATACGGAAAATACGCCGCCTCGATCTCATCGCGGCGGCAGTAATCCTCTGCCAGCGCGATCATCACCCCGTTAAGCGCCGTCAGATAGGAGCGGGTCAGCTCTGGCCGCCTCACGCACAGGCACTCCAGCGCGGCGTCAAAGGCCGCCATGCCGTTCACGCGGCGCAGTCTGCGCTCCATGAAGCGCAGATGCCTCTCGCTGACCGTTCCGGTCTCCGCGAGACGGTCAAGCTCCTGCGAGACCGTCAGCTCAAGGCGGATGCCGTCGCGGAAGGACAGATTCTCCCTGCGCCGCGAAAGGAGCGCCGTTGCAATGTTAAAGAGGATCATGCCGGCGCAGATGCCGAGATAGACGTAGATCAGGATTTGAACAAACACCGGCGTTCTTCCTTTCTCGTGTGTTTTACTGCCAGAGCTTTTGCAGAATGTAGTACGAGGGCTTGAGCCGCTCGTGATAGCTGACCGTATTGCCCCAGCCCTTGAGCGCGGCGGGATAGAGCGGCGTGCGCTCCTGCGCCGCGCCGTCGGTAAGACCAAGGTACATCGTGTCGATGGTGATGTAGTCCACACCGTAGTTTTCATAGTAATCGTCGTGGATGGTCATGCGCGAGGGGTCTGAAAAGTTCAGAAGCTGCCAGGGGAGCTTCAGCTCCACATAGTCGCCCGCGAAGATGAAGTCCGCGAGGGAATCGTAGTCCGGCGCGGCGGGGTTCGCGTTGCCGTAGGCAAGATCGCCCGTCTCGTAGGTCTCAGAGCTTGCCTGCCAGTTGCCCGTGAGCAGCGGCGTCGCCGTCTGGAGCATCAATTCGATGGGCTTGAACAGCGGCGTGTCCGCGTCGGGCGGGTCAAGGTAGGCGTCCGCGTCGTGCGTTTCGTGGTAGAACATGGCGCGCAGCACCTCGTAGCGCTCCTGCACCAGGAGGCGGCTGTTGTCCCTGCCGTCGATGGCGAGGACGAAATCCACCGGGTCCTCAAAGCGCAGGCCGAAGTTTTCGCAGTAGGTGCTGCCCGTCTTGGGCGTGGTGTCGATGGGGATGTAGAGCGTTTTCTGTCCGTTCGCAAAGCCCTTTTCATAGGCGAGCAGATAGATGAACTTCTCGTCGTATTTCATCGAAAGGGCGCGCGTGCCGGTATCGAAGAGTTTATCCTCCTCCGTCCACTCCGAGAGGTCGCCGTCCACATAGCAGACGCTTTCCTCCTCGCCGGGGTCGAAGGAGAGCAGACCGAAATACTGCTCGTTGGTCTGATAGTCGCTCCAGTACGGCGTGCGCTGGAGATTCACCGCGTGCATGGTGTTCCAGGTGCGCTTGAACCACTCGTCCTGCCAGGTAAAGACGCAGCCGCCCGCGCAGTTCGCCGCGGTGATGTCGCGCCAGCAGTCCACGAGCGCCTGCCCCTGCTCCTGCTCGGACATATGGCCCTGATTGCGTCCGGTGTTCCGGTCGATCTGCGCCATGCCGCGCCCGGTGGAAACGCCGAACTCGGAGATGACGACTGGCATCGTGTGATGCCGCCGCAGGGCGCGCAGATAGGCAAGGTAGGTGTTCGCCGCGCCGGTCTCATCGTAGAAGTCCGATCGGCGCAGCACGGAACCGATGGGCGTGCCGGGACCGGTCTCCGCACGGGAGATGACGGCCTTGCCGTCCCAGATGGGCGTGCGGTCCATCGCTGCGGGGTTGAGGATATAGTTGAGATAGTCGGGATAGTAGGGATACACATGGTAGGAGGCAAACTGACCGGCGAGGAAGGCATCCTCCGTGCGGATGTGCTCCACGTCCACCTGCGCGCACTTCATAAAGAAAGTCGTGATATCCTCCGGATAGAGGAAGGGGTCGGTGGTCGGCCAGTTGGAAAACGCCACAAGGCGCTGGGTCTTGTAGCGGCGGCTTTCATATGAGACGATCCGATCGCCCACCTGCGCGAGCATGGATTCAAAGGCGGAGGCATCCTCCGTCGCAGAGAGGTACGTTCCCTGATAGGGCGGCAGATCGGGGTATTTGTGGTTGGTGTAGGTGACGGTCACATCCTCCCACTCCACACCGAGAATATAGCCGATGACCCAGCGGGAAACGTCCTTATTGTAAAAGCCCGATCCCGTGCCCCGCCCGAGCGAGATCTTCTTGTTGCCGTGCAGAACGTCGACCAGTGTGCGCCCGTCCCTGACGAAGGTCTCAAGAAAGTCCTTGTCATAGGCGTCGCGGTGGGAGTTTTGGATATAGTCGTTCACCCATACGCCGTGGATGAGCCAGAGCGGTTCCTCGTTCGCCTCCTCGCGCGCGGTGTTGTACTCGTAGAAGGCGTTGTAGAAGTCGTCGTGGAGCGTAATGTAGACGCGCACGGTGTTCGCGCCCATCTCCTGCATCTGGGCAAACCAGCGCAGATAGGTCTCCTTGCTGACGGCGTAGTCCGTCGCCCACTCGCCCGGGACGCCCACGCCGAGGTTCACGCCCTTGACGGTGAACTCCTCCGGTCCCGCGCCGCGGTCCATATAAAGGTGCTGCGCGTCGGTGGACATGAAAGCGCTGACCGGCGCGTCCGGCTGAAGGTCGATGTACCAGCCGAGGTAGTAGCGCGCGGTGTCGTAGGCGAGATAGCCTAAGATCAGGGCGGTGAGCACGATGAGAAATCTTTTCAAGCCGCCGCCCTCCTTTCTCGATGGTGTGGTGGCTCAGTGGTTGAATTTCTTGTTTTTGGATTCGTGGCTGTACTGGCGAAGAATGTCGATATTCTCGTCCATCCACGCGCCGCGCTCGATGCAAAAGCGCTTCATCTGCGCGACGGCAGCCGCGTGTGAGTGCGGGTTGCGCCACGCGGGGGAGAGCATATCCTTTTCGAGCGTGTAGCCCCAGACGGAGAAGTTGCGCTCGACGGCATCGCCGAGCCACGCGGTAACGTCGTCTATGTAGGCGCAGAGATACTCGTCGCTGAGGATGCCCTGACGCAGCTCGCGGTAGCGGTCGATGACGGCGTTTATGAACCTCTCGTCTTTGCTGAGCATATAGTACCAGACATTGTATTGCAGCTCAAAATGCTGCGGCTCTGCGACCGGATGACTGTAGTTGTCACAGGCGGAGTTGAAGTCCCAGATGCACATTTTGTATTTGCCGCGCACATCCCTGTAGATATAGGTGGAAAGCCAGCCCGCATCATAGTTGCAGGTAAACTCGTTGAGGATAAAGTAGTCCACGAAAGAGCTCATGTCCGCCTGCTCCCACCATGCATAGGGCTCGGTATCATAGTCATAGGAGTAGAGTGACTTTTCAAAGTCGGAGAAATCCTGTGCGATCCACGCCGTGCGCTCCGGCGTAAGCCATTTTGTTCCCGGATAGACGATGTCTATATCCTGCAGATTTCGCAGGGCGTATTGGGAGAAGGTCTCGATGTTTTTGACCTCGTTGCCGCTGCCGCGGTCAAGGCGCAGAGCATAGCTCGTCTGCACCGTGTCCTTCGACGGCTCCGTGAGCTTCAAGCGGGCATCCGCGCCGGAGCTGACAGTCTCCGTCATAACATAAAGCCCCTGATACACTCCGTTGAGCAGCACCTCGCAGAAGCGCACATTCGGCGCGTAGTCCATGATCTCGCCCGCAAGATTGTACCACATATAATTGCGGATGAGCGTCTTATCGAGGTACGGCCCATGCAGTGCCCACTCGTCGAAGGCATCCATGCCCAGCATGGCGACATCGCGCGAGGCCGCACCGTCGTCCGTCAGCGTCTTGACAAGATAGCTGTGCTTATCAAAATAGCGCGAGGAGTTGCCTCGCACTCGAATGTCAATGACGCTCTGAAGCGTCGGCGTGTCGGCGGGGTGATTGTTGCCCTCGGCATGATCCACCACCGAGACGGACGCGCGCAGCAGCGTACTGCCGTCTGCGGTCGTGGTGAAAGCATCGTCCTCACGGCCGCTGCCGCCGCTCTGGATGGGCACGCCCGGGATCGCCTCTCCGCCAGTGTCGATGAGAACGAGCGGCAGATGAGAGCAGAGCAGATCTTCTCCGTGGTCGGCACAGGGTGTATAGGCGGGCGCTCAAGATGCTGATGATAGCGTGGGTGCTCATCGGTCAGCACGGCTGACAGGTTTGTTGCGGATAGGAGGAGCAGCAGCGCACAGGCTGCAAGAGCCATTCGCTTGTATTTCATGTTCGTCTCCGCTCCCCTCTTTCCGGTTTCTCAGTTCGACACCTCGTCGTTCTGCATGACAAGATCTGTCTCTTATACACATCTCCGAGCCCACGAGACTAGGCATGATCTC
>ENA-UBIY01000598-UBIY01000598.1-human-gut-metagenome-genome-assembly--contig:-NODE-598-length-13305-cov-14.106566_pt1 | contig 13305 bp, 9 predicted proteins | sample MGYA00244945_ERZ654882 | MGnify/ENA primary metagenome ERZ654882 (study PRJEB26926, sample SAMN06164824) | human gut metagenome | biome: ENVO:00009003; feature: ENVO:2100002; material: ENVO:00002003...
TTGTCTGCTTACAGCCAACAGTTGCAGTTATGACAATTTTGATGAACCTAAATCCATGTTAACAGGAAAAGCCATTTATAATGGTGAACCTGTATCCGTTAGAAGTGGAAGTTCCGAATTTGCCCTATTTCAAGACGGATATGCCTTACATGGTTCTATCCCTGTCTATATCGCACAAGACGGAAGTTACTCAGTGAACCTATTCAACGGAGATTATAAACTTGTACGCGTTGGTAATGCACCTTGGGAAAGGCCATCCAATGATACGATTCGGATTACAGTTAAAGGGAATACCATACAAGATATCCCAGTAACACCTTACTTTTTTATTAAAGATGTTTCATTTACTAAGAGTAACAACAAAATTGTTGCAAAATTTACAGTTAACAAAGTTATTGCTAATGCTAATATGGAAGATGTAAGTCTTTATCTAGGAAAAGGCATCCTAACAGATAACAATCAAAAAGAAGCGACGTTGAGTTTAGGAAACAAGATTCCTCTAGAACAAGAGACCAGCGCTGAAATAGACATTCCAAACAATCTGATCAATAAAACATATATTTATGCTCGTATAGGAGTAAAGTCTGACAAATCCTCAGAATATTGCTATAGTCAATCCATTAAGGTAGAGTTGAAGTAAATAAAACTGATAGAATACAAAAAACAAGGGGAAATATCGCAAGTTGGTATTTCCCCTTTAAAATTAACAAACCTATGTTACACATTTATTTTCAATCAAAATTGATCATCTTAATTTTGCTCTTCACTTCTATATGCAATGTGCAATGCGCTCAACATCCTGCCATTCACTTTGAAATAGAAACAGACCAACCCTGTCAAACCATGGACTATTTCGGAGCATCAGACTGTTGGAGCATGCAATTTATCGGCTTATGGCCGCAAGAAAAACAAAACCAAGTAGCCGACTGGCTGTTCAGTACGGAAAACCATGAAAACGGACAACCTAAAGGAATCGGTCTGTCTTTATGGCGTTTCAATGTAGGAGCCGGAAGTGCGGAACAAGGAGAAGCCAGCCAGATAGCCTCTCCCTGGATGCGTGCCGAATGTTTCCTTCAGGCAGATGGTAACTATAATTGGAATAAACAACAAGGGCAGCGCAACTTCCTGCGTCTGGCAAAAGAACGGGGTGTAAACAAATTTTTGGCATTTCTTAATTCACCTCCCGTATATTTCACACAAAACGGTCTTGCCACCAACACAGGCCGTGGAGGAACCTTAAACTTAAAGGAAGAGCATTATAAGAATTTTGCCCGTTTTCTTGCCAATGTCATAAAAGGGGTGGAGAAACACGATGGAATCAAGTTCAATTACCTCTGTCCATTCAATGAACCCGATGGGCATTGGAACTGGATTGGCCCCAAACAAGAAGGTACACCGGCTACCAACCGCGAAATAGCCCGTGCCATACGCCTCATCAGTAAAGAGTTCGTAAATAACCAAATTGACACACAGATTCTAGTCAATGAGTCCTCTGACTATCGTTGTATGTTCGATACTCACATGACTAATTGGGAACGGGGGTATCAAATCCAGTCTTTCTTTAATCCGGACAGTACAGCCACCTATCTGGGTGATACTCCCAATGTTCCCCAGCTGATGGTAGGGCATAGTTATTGGACTAATACTCCTCTGAATAATTTACATGATATCCGTTGTCAATTAAAAGATACTTTAGACAAGTATAAGGTGGATTTCTGGCAGACAGAAACCTGTATCATGGGCAATGACGAAGAAATCGGCGGAGGCGGAGGATATGACTTCACCATGAAGACAGCATTATATGTAGCACGGATCATTCATCATGACATTGTATATGCAGGTGCTCGCAGTTGGCAATGGTGGCGATCTATCGGTGGAGATTATAAGGACGGATTAATCCGTGAGTATAGTGATCCGACTTTTCTGAATGGTGAGGTGAAAGACTCCAAATTAATGTGGGCTTTGGGAAACTACAGTAGATTTATACGCCCGGGAGCTGTTCGGAAAGCAATTATAGCCAAAGACAACCAAGGGAAAATCATTCCTGAAGGCGATACGGATGTAACCGGACTAATGTGTTCAGCATACCAAAATACAGACGGAAAGGAGGTTTTCGTTATGATTAATTATGCAGCGGAAGATAAAGAGTTTACTTTCTATCAGCGTAACGGAATTATAAAAAACTGGACAATCTATCGTACTTCGGATAAAGATGGAGAGAATCTTCTACCGGTGGGAAGCATCAAAAACCATGAAAAAGTTGTGATTCCGGCACGTTCCATTATTACGTTGGTCACTCAATAATACTCCAATATATAAAGAAATAAGGTTGGCTCTTTGTGAAGAGTTCAGCCTTATTCTCTTCTTAAAATACATTTCGGTTCTCAATCCTTCCTTTTTATACTGCTTTCCCTCACCTGCAAACAAGTAGGAATAATGATTTGCCTGATTTTTTTATCTCCCTTAATCTTATCAATCAACATCTGACATGCGGCTTCCCCCATCTTATAAGTCTGATGCGAGACGGCCGAAAGGCGAGGCACTACATAATTGGCATGTTGCTCATCTGTATACCCAATAAGCGCTATATCCTGAGGAATACGAAGATTATGATTTCTAATCACTTCCATAGCGGCAAATGCCAATGTATCATTCATGGCAAGAATTGCATCGGGAGGCTCCGGAAGCGATAATAAAATTTCTGTAGCTATTTTCCCTTCTTCAAAATCAATTTTCCGACACACAACCAAATCTTTCTCAATAGGTATCTTATTTTCCCTTAACGCTTCAAGGTAACCATGTTTTCTCTTTCTTACTATATCCAGATGGTTTGCACCACCGATAAAAGCAATCCGTTTGCTTCCATGATCCAACAAGTGCTGTGTCGCCATCTGAGCAGAATATACTCCATCAGCCACTACCGTAGAAAAACGGTCAGGCATGCAAACACGATCAAATAGAACAAGCGGCATATTCATATCATCCAAACTCAACCAATGGGCATAATCTGTTGTTTCTTGAGATAAACAACCTATAATACCTTCCACATGCATATTGACCAAATTCTCAATATTTCTTTTCTCATGGTCGTATGACTCATGGGAAGTCGTGATGATAACAAAATAGCCGTTTGCTATAGCGGTATCTTCTATACCACTTAAAATAGACGCAAAGAAATGAGTAACAATATCAGGTACAATTACTCCAATGGTACGGGGAGTATTTTTCCGGAGACTCATAGCAAAAGGATTGGGGTGATAATTCATCTCTTTTGCCAATTTTTGAGCTTTAATACAAAGTTCCCGACTGATTTCGGGACTATTTTTCAAGGCACGGGATACTGTAGGTATGGATACACCTAATATCTGTGCCAAATCTTTCAATGAAGTACGTCTCGATTCTGCCATATCAATGCTGTAAACGGTGATTCACCTACAAAGAAAGCATATTCTCACCAATATACATACAAAGAGTGCATTTTTTAGTGATAAGATTAGTGGTAAATACTGCGATATGCACCCACTATTCACCACCAACCACTTATCACTAATAAATCGTTCCGCGCATCCGGTCTTCGAATGCAGCTAAAGCAGCCTTGGCGCCTTCCCCCATTGCTATAACTATCTGTTTATAGGAAACATCCGTTACATCTCCGGCAGCATAGATACCTTTTACAGAGGTCCGGCCATTTTTATCAGTCAGAATTTCACCCATGCGGTTCGTTTCCAGCAATTCTTTAAACAAAGTGCTATTGGCAGTCAAACCTATTTGGACAAAAATACCATCCAAGGCAAAGATCTCTTCTTTTTCGGATGAACGGTCTTTCTTTATAAGCCCCACCACTTTATCACCGTTTCCTAACACCTCTACCGTTTGAGTATTAGTAATAATATCCACATTGGGCAGGCTTTTAGCTTTCTCCTGCAAAACAGTATCCGCTTTCAAAGTATCCATGAATTCGAATACAGTCACTTTGGAACAGACTCCCGCCAAATCAATAGCAGCCTCAACCCCGGAGTTTCCACCACCTATGACTGCTACTTCCTTATCTTTATAAAATGGTCCGTCACAATGAGGACAGAAAGCAACTCCATGACCGATGTATTTTTCTTCACCGGGAACATTCAATTTTCTCCAATTCGCCCCGGTAGCAATGATCAATACGGGAGCCTTATACGTTTCTCCACCTTTCACAGACAACACTTTCATGCCCTCTGCCACTTCCACTTTCTCTATCCGGCGATTTTCTAAAATATCAATATGATATTCCGCCAAATGTTTTTTCAGATCCTGGGCCAACTGTTTACCGGTAGTCTGAGGCACAGATATCAAGTTCTCAATCCCCATCGTTTCATTGACTTGTCCACCAATACGCTCGGCTATTATTGCTACTTTCAACCCTTTACGAGCCGAGTAGATAGCAGCTGTCGCACCGGCAGGACCAGCACCGGCTACCAGTACATCATATTCTTTTGTTTCAACAGCTTCCAATTCCACCGAACCGTAACGGGCTTCCAGCTTCTCCAACAGATCCCCCATACTGCTACGCCCCACATGAATCTGTTCACCATCAGCAAATACAGTAGGAACGGCCTGTACTTTCATCCGTTCTACTTCTTCTTCATTTATAGATCCATCTACTGCCTCATGGCGTATCTGACCATTCAGAAGTACCATCATATTCAAAGCTTGAACCACATCGGGACAATTGGTACAGGTGAGAGACAAATAGGTGGTCAAACTAATCGGCCCCTGTAATGCCTTGATACGTCTGGTAATAAACTCGTCCGGAAAATTCTTTCCTTTGCCGTCAGCATTCAGAACAGCCATCAACAAAGAAGTAAATTCATGACCACCAGGTACGGCACGAAATGTGATTCCCGTATCCTTTCCTTCTTTTAAAAGGATAAACTTCAGCCCTTCACTATCCTGCAACCGACAGGAAAGTTTATCCGAACAGGAAGCCACTTCTTCCAACGAGTCCACCAACTCGGCACGACTTTCGTGCTGAGGGTGGACAAAGATGTCAAAAGTATAGTGCGCTTCCAATTGGGCAAAAAGACCTTTTAACTGATCTTTTATCGCACTATCTAACATGAGTTCTATACTTTAAATTTTACCTACCAAATCAATACTCGGTTTCAAGGTCTCAGCACCTTTCTTCCATTTAGCAGGACAAACCTCACCATCATGAGTGGCTACAAACTGGGCAGCTTCTACCTTACGAAGAAGTTCATCAGCATTACGCCCGATGCTGTTGTCCTGAATTTCAGCTAATTTGATCTTGCCTTCGGGATTCACTACAAAAGTACCACGATAAGCCATACCGTCTTCTTCAATCATCACACCAAATGCACGCGACAAAGCACCTGTAGGATCTGCCAACATCGGATAAGTGATTTTGCGGATACTTTCAGACGCATCATGCCATGCTTTATGAACGAAATGTGAATCGGTGCTTACAGAATATACTTCCACTCCCATTTCTTTGAACTGATTATACTTTTCAGCAATATCTACAAGTTCGGTAGGGCATACAAACGTAAAGTCAGCAGGATAGAAGAAGAAAATAGCCCATTTACCTTCAATATCTTTATTAGTTACGGTTTTAAACTCTCCATTATGGAATGCCTGAACTTTAAATTCAGGAACTTGTGAATTAATAATTGGTTCCATACTCTTTTTATTTTTAAATTAAAACTGATTTTTAAATTGTAATTATTACATTTGCAAAGGTAGCCGACTTCAGCACCTTCCACAATACCTAATTATTAGGATTATATAGAACAAGATTCATCATAAATAGGTATTGGACAAACGATTTTTTAAGTGAATTTTGCATGTAATTAAAAGGATGCTAAATGTTTTAACAACAATAGTTTCCGCCAGGGAACTTAATCGGTAAACACAGTACGTTAGAACTGCGCTATGGCGACAAAACCATCATTGCTCCGGCACTGATTGCTTTCCGGTGATATTCTTAAAAAAAATATAAAAGCCTCCTGACTTCTGTCTGTCCTTTAAAGGTTTTATGTACTTTTGTACCGCTTAAAACAAAAAACAATCAACAAAAATGGACGATTCAATACCACGAACGTGCAATAGTATTAACTGATCCGACAGGGCAATCACTACTCTGAATGCCTCTGAACGGATATAAACGAACGAAAGGAGGCAATAAGATGAGAAAATATCTTTATTGTGAGAATGGCTTTGTAGAAAAGCCACAATGGATGCCAAACTGCTGGGTGAATGTAGAATGCCCCGACCAAAGTGATTTTGAGTTTCTGACTAAAGAATTAAAAGTTCCCGAAGCTTTTTTAGAGGACATCGCCGATATGGATGAACGTCCGCGAACGGATACGGAAGACAACTGGCTACTGACCATTATCCGAATCCCCCTGCAACAACAGGGAAGCATCCCTTATATCACTATCCCCATCGGTATCATTACAAATAATGAAATCATTGTTACCGTGTGTTATCACTCCACTGAAATGATTCCTGATTTTATTGACCACACCCGACGTAAAGGAATCATTGTGCCTAATAAATTTGAATTGATTTTACGGTTAATTTACTCATCTGCCGTATGGTTCTTGAAATATCTGAAACAAATAAACAATGATGTAGCTGCCGCAGAAAAAGAATTGGAAAGGAGCATACGTAATGAGGACCTGCTCAGATTGATGAAACTACAAAAAACATTGGTTTATTTCAATACGTCCATTCGTGGAAATGAGGTGATGGTAGGTAAATTGCAAAGTATCTTCCAGGAAAAAGATTATCAAAACCGCGATTTGGTAGAAGATGTAGTTATTGAATTAAAACAAGCATATAACACGGTTAATATCTACAGTGATATCTTAACCGGAACCATGGACGCATTTGCTTCCATCATATCCAACAATGTGAACACCATCATGAAACGCATGACCAGTATTTCCATCATTCTGATGGTACCCACATTAATAGCTAGTTTCTATGGAATGAATGTAGATGTACATGTAGATGCATTACCACATGCTTTTAGTTTTATTATTTTGGCGTCCATCACATTATCTGCGTTGGCTTTTGTTATTTTCAGAAAGATAAAGTGGTTCTAAAAAATCCTGTAACAATATCATATGACCTGTCATTCACGACAACAGGTCATATGATAAAATTCTTTTCGCCCCCTAATCTTATAACAAAGATATTCAACTTACTCTTACTTTCTTTCTCCAAATACGTTTTATCCATAAATAGTATCCTGTCAATGGCAAGGTGGCTCCTATCAAAGCTGCTATAAACGTCAGTAAACGGGTAAGCATACCGCCCCAACTACCAACATGTACAGAATAGATCCATCCGCGAATCTTTCCAACCTTCTCAGCATCTTTATATAAAACTACCTCATTAATCTTACCTGTATGAGGATTGAATTTATAACGGTCGGAAGCACGTTGATTACCGAAGGTATTGAAAGAAACATTTGCTGCCCCATCTGATAAGGTTATCTGTTTGTAGCCGGGATTATTCAGGGCTAATTGGTCATAAACTTGTTGCCAACAAACATAGGACGAAGAATGAGAAACATTCTTTCCGGATTGGTCGCCGCCTTTCCCCCCACGCTGGGTCACCCCACCATGAGCACCTCCCTGCTGTACTTCCACGCCAAACACTTTATAGAAACCTGTCCGATACCATCCAAAAGACCATGTTAGCCCGGTAAGGGCCATAGCCAACAAAAAAAACAGCGCATACATACCACCTGCAACATGCAGGTCATACCAAAATCTTCTAAAGCCCCTGCCGACAGATATTCTTAAACTATTTTTCAAGGCTTTTCGTGTACGAGGCCACCAGATAACGATACCCGATATCAAAACCACGACAAACAACAGGGTGCTGACACCTACAATCATTTTTCCCCAGAAGGCTCCGCCATCCGCTTTCATACTGTCCAACAGCCAGCGATGCAGCCTGAACATAGTCACAAAAAATGCAGGACGTTCATATTTACCTTTAATCTCACCAGTATATTGATCCACATACATGAAAGCACGACGAGGCTTGGACAAATTCACCTGCCAAGCACGTTCCGGGTCAGAGAAAACATTGATTCCTGTGACAGACACACTGTCGGGTAACATGAGTTCTACCTCTTCCAATAATCGATCAACAGGAAGTGAAACTGTCTCTACCTTTTTTACATAATAAAGTTCATGCCTGACCAGTTCCATCACTTCATTTTCAAAAACCAACATGGCTCCCGAGAAGCAAATCAAGGAAATGATTAACCCGAAAGGAACAGAAAGCCAAAGATGTATTTGGCGAAATATTTTCTTCATAAAATCTTCGATACGATTCATAAAAAGAGTCTGCATAAGCACATACTGCCCGCAGACTCCCATTATATTATTACAATACTCAGTTCTGAGGTTGCAGTTTACCGACGCCACTGATTTGTGTCGCTTCTATAGAAACACCCTTTGTCGCTACCGCACCAACCGGATCTATTTTATAAATAGACGGATATCCTTCTGTTGTAGTTACAGCCATATAGGCATATCCATTCTCCACATACGGAGTATTGCCAAAGCCGGAGATCAAATCGGCAGAAGGCAAACCAGTTACATAAGTCAGTTTTCCGGTTTCTCCTTTATATATCGCTAACTGATTAGCTGTGAAACCAGTTTCAGTCAAGGAACGATCATACATCAACAACAAGAAATAATCTCCCGTAATATGCCAACAACGAATGAAAGATTTACCTCCGGTCTGCGCTTCGATACTATAATAATAATCAGGATCAAACTCTTCCGTTCCAGCCTTTATACGTACTACTCCGGCATCCAAGGTAGTCTGTTGCCGTTTATCAGCCATTGTTTTGGCATAACTAGGAGAAAATACATAAATATCACCATTATCTGCCGCCCAAATCGTTTGATAATACTGTGATTTAAAACGCCCGCAAGCATAACTGATCTTATCTGTTTCTATGATTTTTTTATTTGTCAGCGTTTCATCATCAAAAATAGCCACCCAGCATTTATTGGGATATTGCGTCCATTGCAATTCACCTTTTTTATAACTGCTGCTGTTGGAACCACCATCTTCTGTCTTTACCAAATCCTCATTGCCGGGAAGTATCCACTTTCCCCCGTCAGTAGCCGAACCATATTGACTTAACCCCATTGGAATAGCAGCGCTATACAGTTTATTATTTCGTTCCAATATGCCGGCCAATGTTACATATTCTCCATTTCCCAAGAAGTTTTCGGACATATAAGCCTTATTTTGAGTATCATTCGTTGTAAATGTTTCAGCAGATACGTCCAAATAAGAAAGCAAAAACATCTTTGGTAAATATCCATTCTCATCAGCATACGCTGTGGGTCCGTCACCGGTAGACGAGGTCATGATATATTTATCATAAATACCGTAAGTAGTAAATCTCTTTACGGCAAACTCCCCCGAACGAGCCTTTACTTCATTATTTGAATCCATGATATAAGAACGGGTCGTACCTGCATTCCCTTGATTATAAGTCAGCGCATAAAGATATTGATTCTTGTAAAACACCCATTGAGTTGCACCATCATTCACAAGACCATTATTCACTGTAGAAACAGTACCTTTATCCAACGTTTCAGAAGTAAGCAGCACATTCGTTGTATTTCCAGACGCTGTGACCGACGATGCAATAACATACTCACCTTTAGCCTCGGTACCCGAACCGTAATCCGGCTCATTATCCGTACATGCACTCAACGCCATTCCTACTATGGCAATAGCAGCAAATCCGTTCAAAAAGAAATCTTTCTTCATTTTATTCTTCTATTTAATTTTAAATCCAATTAATTATAAACTCCTTTTTCCAATTCTTTAATTACCGAAACAAACACGCAGTTTACCATAAAAAGCCCTACCGGCCTTCTGAAGACTAAAATTATCATATAACTTCTCATCTGTGAAGTTACGACATTCCAATGATACGTTATATCGTCCTTTTTGCAAACTATAAGAAAAGGATATATTGTGTGAGAATTGATCAGGTACCACATAGTCCCCTTTATTTGAGCCTATTCGGGAAGAATAATAAGTAAAGTTATGCAGATATTGATTATCATAAGACACGGTCAACATATTGCCTTTCCTTCCTAAATCCCGCCAATAAAAAGTAACATCCGAATCAGCAAACATATAGGGCAGATTCGGCATCCGTTCTTTATAAGCCAGATTTTCCGCACTGCTGGAAATAGATGTTTTCATATTATCGCGTACATCCATTTTGGTAAAATTACCTCCTATACTCACCCAATTACCAAAACCGTAACGAGCAGAAACAGTATATCCTTTCGTCAATACTTTACCGTAATTAATATATTTCGCAGCATATTTACCACCACTCAAATCCGCAATATTACGCTGAATATAATCTTTTGTATTCCGATAAATCACTCCACCTTCCATATATACGGAATGCCTGCCAAATGTTCTGTTATAGCTCAAATTAAAATTCAAATTATCACTACTCTCCGGTTTTATACTGATATCTCCCATTTCCAAATCCTCATCTCCAAACATTTCTTCAATAGTAGGCAGACGATATGCTTTTTCGTATGACAATTTCGCCTGCAAACCGGGTAGAATGAAATAAGTTCCCGCAGCTCCATATCCTATGGAATTCATGTTTCGGGTAGTACGGACATAATCATCTTGATTCGTAGTCGTAGCCATAGGACCTGCCACATACAAACTATAATATTTTCCAAATACTGAGAGATTCCAATTATCAGACGGCATCAACCGATAGGACAATCCGGAGATATTCTTATGGGTTTCTTTAGCTATGGCATCCTCCGATTCCATCTTAGCCAACAAAGAAGTGTTAGAACGGCGGAAAGTATTCAACACATGATTAAAGGTCAGCATATGTATTTTCGCCAGACGGTAATTAACGGTTAATGTTCCATTCCAATTGTTATTATCCGCCCGTGAATATTGATTGGATTGTTCACCGGGTGAGTTCATTAATTTTCTATCACCCAACCAATTGTACTTATAGGAAGCTGTATCTATATTTGTCGTTGCATTTTTATTATAATTGGCAGTCAATGCCACATCCAGACCTTTGATGAATAAGCCACGCTTACTATATTCCAATGACGGCATCAACGAATGTCCTTTACGATGCTTTTCCCCATAGACTATTTCCTGACGTACTCCGGTCTGTATCTCCTTATACATATGTGAATAAGTAAAGCCCAACATCAATCTGTCTGCCCATTTCTTATCCACAATACCCATCTTACCTATAACCGCCTCATTATGATAGGTATCATTAAAGCGCTTCACACGTACCCTTTTATCTTTATCAATTCTTCCGGTTTCAAAGTCCTCTACCGGTGCGTCCACCTGATAATCATTATCCGAATAGTTTTGAAAAGCATTTATTTCATAAGTAAAGCCGTTTTTGAAAGTTTGTCCGAAATTCACATACGATTTATGCGTATTGAACGACCCGTATGAATAGGAGCCATCCAAAAACCAATTACGTTTCTTCTTATTGGTTACAATATTGATAACACCACCTATAGCATCCGTGCCAAATCCTACAGGAACCACCCCTTTATACACTTCAATCCTATCTGCAAAATTCACAGGAATATTATTCAAGCCAAAAGAGCTCCCTACTCCCTCCTGAGGTACACCGTCAATAAATATCTTCACATGTTTGCCACTGAAACCATCCAACATCAATTGCATATCCGAACCTACCCCCCCCGACTCACGAAGTTTCATTCCCGGAGCTTTAGCCAAAGCATCACTCAGATTCTTGGTAGAATTCTGGAATTCTTTTGTATCTACAGCTATCGCATTGAATGCGGAACGTTTCACACGGGAAACCCCGTTAGACACCACTACCACTTCACCCAACTCAGTCACTGACGGGTCAATCATTACATTCATCTTAATTCTTTCACCATGAACTAAAGTTACAGGCTTTTCTATAGTCTTATATCCTATAGCCGAAACAACCAGCGTGTATTTCCCTGCCGGTGCATGAAGATGATAGATACCTTCTTCATTCGTTGTACAGCCATAAGTTGTACCCTTCAAATATACGGTTGCAAAATCTACGACTTCCTGTTTTTCTTTGGATATCACTTTACCGGATACCATTGTCTTAGGTTGTGCAAAGATAGATATCGCTCCGATTATAAAAAAAAGAGAGCCTAAACTGATCCTTTGTAACTGTCTTTTTACCATGAATACCTATAATTCTAAATTCTTAATTTTTGAGAATGCAAAGGTCCGTAAAAAGAAAAGGGGAAACAATCACCTGATATAGGTAATCTTTTCCCCCATTTTACGGAATATATATACTATGCAATAACTTTTTATAGGTATTTATGCCACAAAATAGTCCTTTTAAATTTGGCATAATGCCATGAATCCACTACATTTGTTCTATATCACAAATATTAGAATTATGCAAGATATAACAAACGGACGTTGCGGTTGGTGCGGAACAGACGAATTGTATGTGAAATACCATGACCAAGAGTGGGGAAAGTTAGTTACCGATGACAAGACGCTGTTTGAGTTTCTTGTATTGGAAAGTGCCCAAGCAGGACTAAGCTGGATAACGATTCTTAGAAAAAGAGAGGGGTATCGTAAAGCTTTCTATAATTTTGATGCCGAACTGGTAGCACAAATGACCGATGAAGACATTGAGCGGCTAATGCAATTTGAAGGAATTGTAAAAAACCGTCTGAAAATCAAATCGACAATCACGAATGCGAAACTATTCCTTGCCGTACAAAAGGAATTCGGCAGTTTTTATAATTATACCCTGTCATTCTTTCCCGACAAAAAGCCGATTATCAACACATTCCGGTCATTGAGCGAGATTCCGGTATCCTCTCCCGAATCCGATGCCATGAGTAAAGATATGAAAAAACGAGGTTTCAAGTTCTTCGGGACTACAATTTGCTACGCCCATTTGCAAGCTTCAGGTTTTATCAACGATCATCTGACAGACTGTATTTGCCGGAAAGTTCCACAATAGAGTTTTTAAAATCTGCTGCCACTGCTACCACCTTTTATCGGAAACGCTGATGGATAAAGAGATTTAGGGGTGGTGGCAGCACCTTGTTTTATGTGTTGAAAAAGGATGTTGCCATCACTTTCTCATACTTCTCCATCTAAAACTTACAACTGATCCCAAGTTTTCAAACTGACCCGAAAATCCGCTGACCCTGAAATTCTTCATGTTCAGACTGGCTAGGCTATACGCTTAAAAGAAAGCTTACC
>ENA-UBIY01000603-UBIY01000603.1-human-gut-metagenome-genome-assembly--contig:-NODE-603-length-13295-cov-5.487991_pt1 | contig 13295 bp, 10 predicted proteins | sample MGYA00244945_ERZ654882 | MGnify/ENA primary metagenome ERZ654882 (study PRJEB26926, sample SAMN06164824) | human gut metagenome | biome: ENVO:00009003; feature: ENVO:2100002; material: ENVO:00002003...
TCTACACCCTAGAGTTCGTCGGCAGCGTCAGATGTGTATAAGAGACAGAGGAAAAGAGTACCCCCGACCACAAGGTTTACAAGCGTGGCATCAACTTTGAACTGCTGAAGCAGATGCTCTCGCCGGACGTTGTAGACGGAGATGAAGCATACGAATTCACATGGGTGGGCAAAAAAGCATCCATTGTGGAAGCCAACAAGCCCATCCGCAAGACCCTGCGCCCCTGCCCGGAAGAAAGCAAGAACTGGGATGATACCGAGAATCTCTACATTGAGGGTGACAACCTGGAAGTTCTCAAGCTGTTGCAAGAAAGCTATCTCGGCAAGATTAAGATGATTTATATCGACCCACCGTACAATACCGGAAACGACTTCATCTATGCCGATGATTTCGTGCGCTCGCAGGAAGAAGAAAACGCACAGATGGGAATGTACGACGAGGACGAAAACCGCCTGTTCAAGAATACCGACACCAACGGACGGTTTCATTCCGACTGGTGTAGCATGATTTATTCACGACTGATGCTGGCGAGAAATCTGCTGACGGATGATGGGGTTATCTTTATCAGCATTGATGATAATGAAGTTGAAAACCTCAAGAAGATTTGTGATGAAGTATTTGGCGGGCAAAACTTCGTAGCACAGTTGGTATGGGAAAGAGCGTTCTCGCCAAAAAATGATGCACGCTTCATTTCGAACAGTCATGATTATGTGCTTATGTACGCAAAGAACATAACGCAGTTTGTTATTGGCAGATTGCCGAGAACTAAGGAAGCCAATGCTCGTTATTCAAATCCGGATAATGATCCGCGCGGAGTATGGATGTCGAGTGACATTTCGGTAAAAACCTATAATGCTGAGTGTGATTATCCTATTACCGCCCCTTCGGGGCGAGTAATAGAGACTCCAAGATAATAGAATTTGGTTTGGTCCGGACGGAAACGGCGTTCCCAGAATAAAGCGATTTCTCACTGACTTAAAGCATGAAGGAATGGCACCGACTTCCATTATGTTCTTTAAGGATGTTGGTCACAGTCAAGAAGGTGCGCAAGAAGTTTCAAAACTTCTTGATGGTGGATTTTTTAGCGGGCCTAAACCGCAGCGTTTGATGCAACGGCTTCTTACCCTTGCAAACTTAAAAGCTGATTCTGTTGTACTTGATTTCTTTTCCGGTTCGGCTTCAACTGCTCATGCTGTCATGAGTAAAAACGCCGAGGATGGCGGACACCGCAAGTTCATTATGGTACAGCTCCCCGAAGAGTGCGATGAGCAGAGCGAAGCCTACAAAGCGGGCTACAAGAACATCTGTGAAATCGGCAAGGAGCGTATTCGCCGTGCTGGGGATAAGATCAAGTCGGAAAGCCCCCTGACCACGCAAGACCTTGACATCGGCTTCCGCGTCCTCAAGCTGGACGATACCAATATGAAGGACGTCTACTATGCCCCCGATGACTACGATCAGGGGATGCTCGCGGCACTGGAATCCAACATCAAGGAAGACCGTACTGACCTTGATTTGTTGTTCGGTTGCCTGCTTGAGTGGGGTCTGCCTCTATCCATGCCTTACACTTCCGAGGAAATCAGCGGTTGCACTGTTCACACCTACAATGATGGTGACTTGATTGCTTGTTTCGATGAGAACATTCCAGATGAGGTTGTAAAGACCATTGCAAAGCGTCAGCCGCTCCGTGCTGTGTTCCGTGACAGCAGCTTTAACGGCAGCCCTGCCAAAATCAATGTAACTGAGGTATTCAAGCTGTTAGCACCGGATACAAGAGTAAAAGTAATCTAAGGAAGGAGTCGGCTTTATGAAGCTACAATTTAAGCATCAAAAATTCCAAGCGGATGCTACAAAGGCTGTAGTGGATGTTTTTGCAGGTCAGCCGTATTTGACTCCTACCTATATGATGGACAAAGGCTATCAAGGACGAATGGAAGATGGTCAGACATATTCGCAGACATCATTGTCTGAGGAGACTGACTTCACAGGTTGGAGCAACCAGAAACTTGTGCCGGAACTTTCCGACCCGGTTATCCTGGAACATATTCAGAAAATCCAAAGAGCCAATCAGATTGCGCCCTCTCCGAAGTTGGAGGGCAGATTCAATCTGACCATTGAGATGGAAACAGGTGTCGGCAAAACCTACACCTATATCAAAACCATGTATGAACTGAACAAGCACTACGGCTGGAGTAAGTTTATTATTGTTGTGCCAAGCGTGGCAATCCGTGAGGGCGTGTATAAGTCCTTCCAGATGACTCAAGAGCATTTTGCGGAAGAATACGGCAAGAAAGTCAGATTCTTTATCTACAACTCCGCCCAGCTGACAGAGATTGACCGCTTTGCATCAGATAATTCCATCAATGTCATGATTATTAATTCCCAGGCATTCAATGCCAAGGGCAAGGATGCCAGAAGAATTTACATGAAACTGGACGAGTTCCGTTCCCGCCGCCCCATTGATATTATTGCCAAGACAAATCCGATTCTGATTATTGACGAACCGCAGTCCGTTGAAGGCAAGCAGACCAAGGAGCGTTTGAAGGAATTCTGCCCTCTGTTTACCCTCCGCTATTCCGCAACCCATAAGTCGGACAGCATCTACAACATGGTTTACCGTCTGGATGCAATGGAGGCATACAACAAGCGTCTGGTTAAGAAAATTGCCGTGAAAGGTATCACCGAAACGGGCAGCACTGCCACCGACAGTTATGTATATCTGGAAAGCATCAACCTTTCCAAGAAAGACCCTACTGCTACCATTCAGTTTGATATGAAGGGTGCAAACGGTTTCCGCAAGGTCAGCCGTACAGTGGGCATTGGCTTCAACCTGTATGACAACTCTGGTCACATGGAGGAATACAAGAATAACTTTGTAGTAAAATCCATTGACGGCAGAGATGATTCCCTGGAATTTCTCAACGGCATCAAGCTGTTTGCAGGAGATGTGATTGGCAAGGTGGATGAAAATCAGCTGCGCCGTATCCAGATTCGTGAAACCATTCTCTCTCACATTCAGCGTGAGCGTCAGCTGTTCTACAAGGGCATTAAGGTGCTTTCCCTGTTCTTCATTGACGAGGTTGCCAAGTACAAGGTGTACGATGCAGCCGGACAGCCTGGTAACGGTATCTATGCCCAAATGTTCGAGGAAGAATATGAGGATGTGATTAACAACCTCCAGCTTGCCATCGGTGAGGACGAGTATATCAGCTATCTGAAAGCAATCAAGCCTTCCGCAACCCACGCAGGTTATTTCTCCGTGGATAAGAAAGGCAAAATGATTAACAGTAAGGTTGCCAGAAAGGAAACCACTTCTGACGATATCGATGCCTACGATTTGATTATGAAGAACAAGGAACTGCTTTTGGACCGCAATCCGAAGCGTTCTCCGGTGCGCTTCATTTTCTCCCATTCTGCTCTGCGTGAAGGCTGGGATAACCCGAATGTGTTCCAGATTTGTACCTTGAAACAGTCCGGCTCGGATGTAAGAAAGCGTCAGGAAGTTGGCCGTGGTCTGCGTCTGTGCGTCAACCAGGACGGTGAGCGTATGGACTCAGGCGTTCTTGGAAATGATGTACACAACATCAATGTCCTGACCGTCATTGCCAGTGAGTCCTATGACAGCTTTGCAAAGGGGCTCCAGTCCGAATTGGCGGATGCTGTTGCAAACCGTCCGAAGGCTGTTACACCGGAACTCTTCATGGGCAAGACCATCACCGATGCCCAGGGCAATACGGATGTGATCACCGACGATGTTGCACGGGAAATCTATGTGGGTCTTCGTATGGAGGGCTACATTGATAAACAGGGCACACTTACCGACAAGTATTATGAAGATAAGGCAAACGGTGAAATCAAGCTGACAGATGAAGTCGCAGGCTCTACCGAAAGCGTGATTGGTATCATTGATTCCATCTACGATGCCAAAGCCATGCAGCCTGAAAATGCAAGAAGCAATAACATCGAACTCACTGTAGATGAGGATAAACTGGCAATGCCGGAGTTCAAAGCACTGTGGAACCGAATCAATGCCAAGAGTGTTTATGTGGTTGATTTTGATACGGACGAACTGGTGCGCAAATCCATTGATGCTCTGGACAGAAAACTCCGTGTATCCAAGATTTACTTCAAGGTGGAAACCGGTGCTATGGAGCAGATTAAATCCAAGGCAGAACTGGAAAGTGGCGCATCCTTTGTAAAGGAAACATCCGGCAGCTACGGTGCTACCATTCATGCCAGCAATAATGTGAAGTATGATTTGGTAGGCAAACTGGTAGATGAAACCGGGCTGACTCGTAAGGCAGTTATTGCCATTCTAAGGGGCATCCAGCCGTCCGTGTTCGACCAGTTCAAGGACAACCCGGAAGAATTCATCATTAAGGCGGCAGGTCTTATCAACGATGAAAAGGCAACGGCTGTCATCGAGCATATTACCTACGATGTTCTGGATGAGCGCTACGGCACGGATATCTTTACCGAACCAACCATCAAGGGCAAGCTGGGCGTCAATGCTATGAAGGCAAACCGCCACTTATATGACCATATTGTTTACGACTCTACCAATGAGCGTGACTTTGCCACTGACCTGGATACCAATCAGGATGTTGCGGTCTACGTAAAACTCCCGGATGGCTTCTATATCTCCACTCCGGTTGGTAAATACAACCCGGACTGGGCAATTGCTTTCTATGAAGGCACAGTTAAACACATTTATTTTGTGGCAGAAACCAAGGGTTCCATGTCTTCTATGCAGCTCCGTCTGATTGAGCAGTCCAAAATCCACTGTGCAAGAGAGCATTTCAAGGCTATCAGCAGCGATAACGTGGTCTATGATGTGGTGGACAGCTATAAGAGCCTGATGGAAAAAGTAATGAGATAACGGAAAGGAGGCCGCAGTTATGGCGCAACATTTATCCGTAAGAGTGCCCTGGAAAGACAACGGGTATTCCGGTCTGGTATGCAATAAGCCATGTTATAACAATGCCTGTCTGCGATTGAGCAATATCGCAGACAGCCGTAATGATGAACTTGAGGACTCCCTTCACGGTTGTCCCATATTCGGTCATGAAGCAGAAATTCCGTGCCTGTCAGAGGGCGGCTGTTTCATGTCCTCTGATACATATAAAAAGACTACGATTCATCCATATAAAAAAGGAAACAGCGGGTCTCACGGTCATTTCCTCGAAACCGACCTGATTTATCCTCCGTACTCTCTCCCTGCAAGACCATTCTCGTGGACCATGCTGAAGAAAAACGAAAACGGCTGTGAGCGAACCATCTTTGATTTGGCTCAAAAACACGGCATTGATTATCGTGAGGAACGGGAGCCTAATTTGGGCTTTTCAACCAACTGGGTGCAGGATGCGACCAACCAGCGTGAAATCTTCCGTGTGTTTTATGAGGATGTGAAGGTTAATGAATCCCTTGTGATTCCTTATGCAAAGCAGGTTCCGTTCATCGATGATGCCAAGCGTGTGGTCATGGGAATAGGCTATATCACATCGATCACCGAACCGCCGGAACACAATCATACCGACGCAGGAGAATTACGCTCTATTTTGTGGGAAACAATGCTCGGTCACTCAATTCGTGATGACCGGAGCAACGGTTTTCTTCTGCCGTACCGTGAAATGATGGAATACGCAGAGGAACACCCGGAATTTGATATGCGCAGCATTACCGTTTTTGCAGAGGATGACTACTTTGAGGAATTCTCCTACGCAACGGAGCAGCTTTCATACGATGCCGTAATCAGTGTCCTCCTGCAAACCATAAAGGTACTTGAGATTATCAAGGAGTGCATTCCGGGCAACTGGAGCCAGTGCATTGCATGGACTAAGGCAAGGCTGTCAGAGGTATGGCGTGACCGTGGTCCATTCCCCGGACTTGGTTCCATGCTGTCTGCTGTAGGATTCCGCTGCGGTGAAATCATGGCGAAGGAACTGAAAAAACATATCCAGGACCCGGCGCAATATGAGTCCGTACTGAATGCGGCACTTGCTGCACCGAAGGACTATTTCACGCCTGCTGTTCTAAGAAGCCTTGGAAGAACTGAGTTGGAAACCTATAAAGCACTGCCAAAAAAACGCCGCACTCTCTTTTGGCTGATGGCTCGTATGTCTTTGAATCAGGAGCAGGCATACAACATTTTCAACACGGAAGAAAGAGCCAAATTTGGCATCTGCTGTACGGATGCAGAGATTATCCAAAATCCGTACATCCTATATGAGCAAACCCGCAGATGCACGGCTGAATGCTATATCCCGGTGAAAAAGGTTGATATGGCAGTATTCCCGCCGGATGAAATCAATAACGTCAGTCCTGTACCAGCCCCAACCGCTCTGGACTCCGAAAATGATAAGCGCCGTATTCGGGCATATCTTGTGAGCCAGCTGGAGTTGCAGGCTCTATGGGGCCATACGGTTTACCCAGTGGCAAATCTGATCAGCGAAATAAACTCTCTCCCAATTTATCCTGCCTGCCGGGTTACGGGAGACATCATCAACAGCATCCACGACTTCCTTCTTGATGAAGTGGTATTGGTAGAATGCAAGAATGGTGATAAGGCATATCAGCTGAAACGCATCTTTGAATTTGATGAAATCATCCGAGTTTCTGTAAACAAGCGGCTGAACGGCAAGCGTCATGAAATCAAGGAAGACTGGCGTGCTATTATAGACGGAGCATTCAAAGGGCAGGTAGAAACCGCATCTGAGGAACGTGCCAGAACAGAAAAGGCTGCCATTCTTAAGGAACTTGCCGAATCAAGGCTGTCGGTTTTAATCGGCGGCGCAGGAACCGGCAAGACAACGCTGCTTGCCTTACTCTGCAAGTCACCACAGATTCGGGACGGCGGGGTTCTTCTGCTTGCGCCTACAGGTAAGGCGCGTGTACGCATGAGCCAGGCTATGAAACAGCAAGGTGTGGACAGTACAGCAAAAACGGTCGCACAATTCTTAAGCGAAAGTCGCCGATTCAATGGATACACTATGGAATACCGTCTCTCTGATGTTGAGGCAAAGAATGTGCCATTTACCGTTATCATTGATGAAAGCTCTATGCTGACCGAGGAAATGTTTGGAGCATTACTCCAGGCTCTTCGTAAAAGAGCACAGCGGATAATCTTCGTAGGAGACCCGAATCAGCTACCGCCGATTGGTGCAGGCAGACCGTTTGTCGATTTGGTTCGCAAGCTGAATCAGGGCATTAATCAGTTCCCAAAGGTCGGCCCGGGGTTCGGTCAGCTTACCGTTACCATGCGCCAGCTTTCTGATGACGGAAATCCGCGAAGTGATACGGAACTTTCCAAGTGGTACACAGGTGATTCCGAGCAACTGGATGATAGTATTTTCATCCGACTGCAAAGTGGTTCTCTGGACAAGCACGTATCCTTTAAGTCATGGAGTACACCGGAAGAATTGGAACAGCGTATCTTCGAGACGGTGTATGAAGAAACCGAGATGAACAGCGTTGATGACATTGAAGGCTTTAACCTGTCCATTGGCGGGCATATCAACAGCGGATGGATGAATTTTGCGGATGCAGATGAATACATCAAAAAAATCGAAAGCTGGCAGATTCTGTCCGCCTATAGAAATGATGCGGCAATTGGCACGGCCACCATTAACCGTTATTTGCATGAAAAGTACCGTTCACAGCAAGCACAAAAATTGGAGCATTGCTCCATTCGTGGCACAAGACATATGCTCGGCACAGATGGCATTGTTTATGGCGACAAAGTTATCAATGTCCGCAACCAGAAAATCAAAGGCTATGACATAAAGAGCCGTACCAAAGTAGATGGCTATGTGGCAAACGGTGAAGTCGGTATTGTCGAGCGTATCTGGGAGAAGTCGAAGAATTCAACTGTGAAGTACAACACACATCAGATTGTGTTCTCTTCTCAGCCGGAGATGAATTATAACTGGTACTCTGTTGTGTCTGATGAAGGCACCTCCGATTTGGAACTCGCCTACGCACTTACTGTCCACAAAGCACAGGGCAGCGAATTTGGCAAGGCGATTCTTGTCTTAGGCGAACCGGGCGGACTGCTTTCCAAGGAGCTGCTCTACACAGCAATTACCCGTCAAAAGGACAAACTGGTTATTCTCTACAATGATGGAGCATACCGTTTGAGGGACTACTCCTCTGTTGCGTGTTCTGAGGTTGCAAAGCGTTTTACATGCCTGTTTGAAGCACCGGATATTGTGGAATACAAGAAAGCGTACTATGAGCAGGCTCTTATCCACAGAACACTGAAGGGCGACCTTGTCCGCTCCAAGTCGGAGGTTATCATTGCCAACATGCTATATGAGGCAGGCATTGAATACGAGTACGAAAAAGAACTCGACCTTGGTGAGGACGGCATCCGCATTCCGGATTTCACAATTGATGATGCAGAAAGCGGAACCTGCTTCTATTGGGAACATTGCGGAATGCTGGGCGATGCATCGTATAATAAGCACTGGCAGGAGAAGAAAGCACTCTACGAAAAACACAACATCGTGGAGGGCGAGAATCTAATCGTGTCGGAAGATTCTCTCAATGGCGGCATCGACTCCGCTGCAATTAAAGCACTGATTGATAAATACCTGCAATAAGCAGAGATACCTTTTGAGCATTTGCTCTGCTTGGGTGCAAAACTGCACCCACCCTTGTCCACTGGGTGCAACTATGCACCCAGGCAGATGAGCATTAAACCCCATAAAACAAAAATAACGGCTTTCGGTCTGCCTTTTGGCACCGAGAGCCGTTATTTTATGCGGTTTTACCGCTGTTTCTGTATCAAATTGTATCAATCTCAGGTTATATTCATCCACATAGAATTTCGGATTGGAAAAACCATGCTCATTAGCGTACTTCAATAGATATTCTTTTTGATTTACAATACTGTTACTCTCGCCTTCCCGTCCGTCGTCCTGATTTAAACGGCAGTAGAGGGCGGTGATTTCTTCCTGCTGTCTTATCATAAGATACTCCTTTCCGACAGCAGACACGATATTGTGAAGTGTAGATACAGTGTACCACATCTGTCCTTTGACTTCAACGCTTTAAAGCGGTAATTTTCCGCCTGTTTCCTATTCTTCATCATCATAACCCTCGTAATCTCCATATCCATACTCCAATCCAGAGAGGTTCCGATTAAAAATCCCTGTGAGCATACTGAGCAGGTCACGCCCGTCTTCTCGGAAATGGGCGTTGACCGTGTATTCCGTGCCTCCAATTTTCTCGCAGAGCGTCATCTGTTCGGGAATACGCATAAGTGGCGTAATGTTCTCAGCAGGCGGCAGGGGCGGGTACACCTTATTCGGATTTACCATAGGAGCGTCCTTGTGAGCCTCCAATATGGATAAAATTTCACTTTCAGATTGTCTCATCTGCTTTACTGTCCTCCCTCCTGTGATCGGTTTTACTTGTCTGGCTACGGTCTGGCATAAACAAATGATTACGTTGCCCTGCCCTCTGATTTTCAAGCGTATCGTGGATTTGGTCTAAGCAGCTGTCGATATGGGCGGAGCGTTTTTCGATGGCGGCGGCATATTTCAGCCGTCTGCGAAGCTCTATTACCTGCTCTGTCACGCTTCGTTTTTCCTCCCGAAGTTTCTCTTTTTCGGCGGGCAAGGCTCGGCGTATCTTATTCTGCAACTGCCGCCGATAGCCGATAAGCCTGTCCATTTTCGTCTGGTTGTTATCCCTGTCGGCGTGTAAATCGGAGAGGGTGGAAATGTTATACTCCGACATATACCGTACCTGTGCGGTGATTTCGTCTACTTTCCGCAATTCTTCTTTCATCAACGGACTGGTCGGCTCGTAGTCCGTACCCTTTGGCAATATCCCCAACTGATAGCACCAGTAATAATACAACGCTAAAATGCCTGTTGTTTTCTGGTGTGGTCGCCACGCCTTTTTATACTGCTCTGGCATATACGGAGAGTAGGAAATCCTCGCTTTATAGTTCCCGTACCTTGTCCTTGTCCCTAAATGGCTACGGATAAATTCAGGCGTTAATCGCTCATCAAGTGTATAAAGCCTTGTGAAATGGGCATACTGCGGCAGCTTCATTTTCCAATGTTTGCCCGTAAAATCCACTTCGTAGCCTTTATCCGTCAGATATTTCATCATGTGTGGTATATCCCTGCTGCCGCTGATTGCCTCTGCCAAATCCTCCCGATAGACATTGTAGCGTGTGGGTTTGCCGCTTTTCTCGTCCAGATACAGCGGTCTTGACAGGGGCAACAACTTGCTGGGAAACAGCTTTACTCATTCCTATGATAATAAGCGTATAGCTTCTATAGAATCTCCAAAACTACTTTTGAGAATTTTCTCCAGTCCGTCAAGTGTCATATTACATAAAACACCTAATATACAAGAACCTTACGACCTTAGCAGGTAGACTTTACCGAAATATGATGATGGCTCATGCTCAATACTATACCGATGAGTTATCCGTGAAAATCCACAGAGGTATGGATATAAACGCTGAGAAACGCCTTTCTACGGGTGGGAACATTGCGTTAGGTTATAAGGTGGATAAGGATAAACGCTTTCAGATTGACCCAGAAACCGCTCCCATCGTCCAATTTATATTTGAAAGCTATGCAAGCGGAAAAACCGTAACTGAAATAACAAATCAACTGAATGCACAAGGAATACGGACATCAAGAGGGGCTAAGTTCAATAAAAATTCTCTGCATACGATGCTGAAAAATAAAAGGTACATAGGCATATAAAGGTACTGAAAAGCCCGGTGGTATTCCGAGAATTATTTAAGATGAATTGTTTGCAAAAGTTACAGAGATAATGAACAAAAATAAAAAAGCTCCCGCAAGAGCAAGAGCCAAAGTGGAATATTTGCTTACTACTAAACTTTTCTGTGGTCACTGTAAAGAAATGATGACTGGTTTTTCTGGTACTGGTAAAATGGGTAAGGTTTACAGATAATTGCAATTGCAGAAGCCGAAAAAGACACAACCAATATGAAATTTTTAAAAAAGCAATTGAACACCGCGGACTTAAGGCATACTATGACAAGGAAACGTCCGTATGCTAAAAGGTCTATTCAGCGTTTCCATCCGTCGGAGAGGTAAACGGAGAGCTTATGGGAATTTTTGATTGTCAGATTTCCGGAGAGCTTACAGACAGCGAGCTGGAAGAGCTTCGCGGTTATCAACGAGGTTCCGAGGATCGCTCAGCATTTTGCACTGGATACAAGCTTTGATGAGCGTTTCCCACACTGTGAATACTGCCGTAAGGGCGGGTTAGTTCGTAGCGAAAAAGCTTGTGTGATTTTGTTGACTTTTTCATTAAAACATGCTACAATTCAATAAACTAACAAGTTTTACGCTGATTAGCTAAAGCTTAATAAAGGAGTATAAAATAAATGGCAGCTATCAGGAATGAAAGAAAAGAGGATTTCAGAACAGTCGAAGAATTAACTAAAAAAGCCTTTTGGAATGTTAATTTTCCGGGATGTAACGAACATTACATTGTTCACGTCATGAGAAATCACAGAGATTTTGTACCGGAATTGGACTTTGTTATTGAGGAAGATAATTGTATCATCGGAAATATAATGTACACAAAGTCTAAACTGATAGATGAAAGCGGAAATGAAAAGGAAATATTGACATTCGGACCGTTAAGCATTCTACCGGAATATCAGCGCAGAGGATATGGCAAACAGCTCTTGGAGCATTCTTTTAAAAAGGCGGCAGAGCTTGGTTTTGACACAATCGTGATTTTCGGCAATCCTGAAAATTACGTAAGCTGTGGATTTAAAAGCTGTAAAAACTATAATGTTGGAATTTCTAAAGATGTATTTCCTGTACCTTTACTTGTTAAAGAACTTAAAATTAATGCTCTTCAAGGAGAAAACTGGATTTATAAGGAAAGCGATGTGTTTAATATTAAAGAAGAAGATGCAGCGGAATTTGACAAGGACTTCGAACAATTTAAAAAGGAATATAGGTCAAGCCAAGAACTGTTTTATATCTATAGCAATTCATTTATTAAAGCTACTGAGCATTAAATTTTCTATATGCACAATCCGATTGCAGTAAAATGCAATGACACATCTCTGGACCTTTCTGCCCTTTGCGGTAACGGCTGTGTTACACTTGTTTGCTTAAATTTAATATGGTATAATCAGTACAATAAGCTTCGGGAGGAATGTTCATGGAAAATAAGTTCACACTGACAATTGAAGAAAATTAGGACATAACAATTGTAATTGTCCTAACAGATAAATGGAACATAGAGCCGCGTTGTCGACTCTTTTTTTGGCGCCGGATATATGGCTGTGTTGATTTTAATATCTGTATATGGTATACTTTAGTAAACAGGACGGTGATAGAAATGGACACAACAAACGGCTTTACAAATCAGGTCAATGAAGAGAAACGCTCTCCTCCGGATTATCTTTATTACGCTGTCGGAGAAAACCGTGTAAATTCAATCTGGACAGACGGTTTATATGCAAAAGGAAATCGGTATGTCCATCTGTCAAATAACGCTGAAACAGCTTTAAGAATCGGAAGAATATACGGAAAGCCTCACGTTTTTAAAATACGGTCAGGCGAAATGTACCGCAGAGGCTTTAAATTTTATCTTTCAGAAAACGGAGTATGGATGACAAAACGCGTTCCGGTGCAGTTTATCTCAGACGATCTGACGTGAGGATAAAATTTATTAAATAAAGCACGACAAAAGAAAATCCGCAAAGGTTGTCAAACCAATGCGGATATAGGCATTACTATTTCTATTATATAGACATTTGGTATCTGTTTTTAGGGTATAAGAGTTCCACGCAGAAGCAAGGATTTTTTTACATGTTATCCTCGTTAATCCGTGGTATTATAGAAAGTTACCGCTTCTGATAAGCAGCGTTGCGGTGACACTTGACCAGCATATAAGAAATCCCTCCAAACTCAAAACAGGTCTGGAGGGAAACTGTTAATCTGAGCGTGAAGAAACAGCCCACCAAAAACACCATTTTTTATTTGGCGGGCTTGTCCTACTTATGTTATGTGAAAAGAAAGAGCCGATGAATTACGAGATTATCTCGCCAGTTCATCGGCTCTGCGTCTTTGCGTCTGGCTCTTTGATAACTGTTATATACAAAATTCTTTGCTTCAATCAAACTTTCCTGCTTGCACTTCGGGCAGTATAGGGGAAAGTTTTTCAGTACTGTATCTTCCCGTATCTGCACCCTTGTATTATTCCTACAAACATGGCATAATTTCCATTTTTCTTTTATTCTTATCTCTCCATATATTATAACGCAACACTTCATTCAA
>ENA-UBIY01000608-UBIY01000608.1-human-gut-metagenome-genome-assembly--contig:-NODE-608-length-13252-cov-4.774267_pt1 | contig 13252 bp, 10 predicted proteins | sample MGYA00244945_ERZ654882 | MGnify/ENA primary metagenome ERZ654882 (study PRJEB26926, sample SAMN06164824) | human gut metagenome | biome: ENVO:00009003; feature: ENVO:2100002; material: ENVO:00002003...
GTCGGCAGCGTAAGATGTGTATAAGAGACAGGGGATATGTTCGGTGGCGGCAGCCGTCAGAGACAGTCCAATGGTCCGGTTAAGGGTGCAAATATCAAGACAACAGTGCGTGTAAGTTTTACAGACGCTGTATTTGGTACACAGACAGAGCTGGAGCTTCCGCTCAAGGATGAATGTACGGTCTGTCATGGTACAGGAGCGCAGCCGGGACATCAGCCGGAGACTTGTAGCAAATGTGCCGGAAAAGGTCAGGTTGTCTATACCCAGCAGTCATTGTTCGGTATGGCAAGAACCGTATCCGTATGTCCGGATTGTGGCGGTTCCGGAAAGATTATCAAGTATAAGTGCAGCAACTGTGCAGGCTCTGGTTATGTAAAGAGTAAGAAGAAGATTCAGGTCGCTATTCCGGCAGGTATTGACAATGGTCAGAGTATCCGTATTCGTGCAAAGGGCGAGCCGGGTATCAACGGCGGTGAACGTGGAGACCTGCTTGTAACCGTGCTTGTTGACCGGGATCCTAGATTCCAGAGACAGGAGTATGATCTTTACTCTTCTGAGCCGATTACATTTACACAGGCAGCGCTGGGAGGCAAGATCACAGTTACAACGATTGATGGACCTTATGAACTGGAGATTAAGCCAGGTACACAGACCGATACAAAGGTAAAACTGAAGGGCAAGGGTGTTCCGACACTTCGTAACAAGACAGTACGAGGCGATCATTACATCACACTGGTTGTTCAGGTACCAGATAAGCTGACAGAAGAGCAGAAATCGATTTTGAACCAGTATGCAAATACAACAGTAAATGCACGTTCCTCTACGGATGCGGCATCGTCCGGTTCTTCGATTTTTGGCGATCATAAGAGAAAGAAAGGGTTCAAAAAAGGATTATAGGTAAGGTAAAATGATGTGGACAAAACTGACCATCGATACAACGGTGGAAGCTGTTGATCTCATCTCTGCATTCTTGGATGAAAAGGGTGTGGAAGGTGTGATGATAGAAGATCATGTGCCACTTACCGAGGAAGATAAGGCTGCTATGTTTGTGGATATCCCGCTGGTTGATGGCGTGGATGATGGAACGGCAAAGGTTTCCTGCTACATAGATGACTCTTTCAATATAGAAACGTTAAGGGCGGATATAGCTGCAGAGCTTACCCGCCTTGAAGCGTTTATACCGGTAGGCAGCAAGAATATAACACTCTCGAATACAGAGGACAAAGACTGGATGAACAACTGGAAGCAGTTCTTCCATCCGATCCGTCTCTATGATGATATTGTCATCAAACCAACATGGGAGACGGTGGAAGATGCGAAGCCAGATGACATCGTGATCGAGATCGATCCGGGGATTGCATTTGGTACCGGATCGCATGAGACGACGAAACTTTGTATCGGACAGTTAAAGAAATATTTAAAGCCGGGCGATATGGTGTTTGATGTCGGCTGTGGAAGTGGTATCTTATCCATGATCGCATCAAGGCTTGGAGCAGGCTTTGTACATGGCATGGATATTGATGAGCTGGCTGTGCGGGCAAGTGAGGAAAATGCGAAACTCAATCATATGGGCGAAGATAAGATCAAGTTCTCGTGTGGCAATCTGCTTGCAGATAATTACATTGGAAAGGGAACAACCTTCCAGCTTGACCGTTCGACGATCAAGGAGACACAGCACCTTGATGTAGACAGACAGTATGATATCGTTGTTGCCAATATTCTGGCAGACGTGATCGTGCCGCTCTCTGCGGTAATCGGCCCATATTTGAAGGACGATGGATATTTTATTACATCTGGAATTCTGGATGTGAAAGAAAACGATGTTACAGATGCGATGAAGGCGAATGGATTTGAAGTCATCGATGTTGTGCATATGAATGATTGGGTATCCGTGATCGGAAGAAAGAAATAATTTGCGACAAATGGGGAGAACGCGGAATGATTGAAAGTCCGTCAAATCGCAGTATGAGTAACACCCGGTGTTTAAAGCCGGGTGTTATTTTAAAAGAGCGATATAAAATTGAAGAGGTGATCGGGGCAGGTGGATTCGGAATCACATACCGTGCATGGGATCCGCTCTTACAGTCGTATGTTGCAATCAAGGAGTATTATCCGTCCGGGATTGCGACGCGGAGCGCAGATTCGTCGAAGGTCTGTGTGCCGGTTGGACAGGAGCAGCGGGAATACCATCGGGGAAGAATTCGCTTTTTAAAAGAAGCGCAGGATGTGGCGCGGTTTCAGTCGGAGCCCAATATTGTAAGCATCTATGATTATCTGGAGGAAAATGATACTGCCTATATGGTCATGGAGTATCTGCATGGCTGTACGCTGAAACAATACATTCGGGAGCATGGAGGACGGCTGGATACGGATCATATCCTCCATATCTGTCTGTCGGTGTTGGACGCACTTGCAGTTGTTCACAAGGCGGGCATGATTCACCGAGATATCAGTCCGGAGAATATTTTTATCTGTGAGGATCTGACCGTCAAGCTGATCGATTTCGGCGCGGCAAAGCAGGTGTATCTCGATGGGGAACAGACGATGTCGGTTGTCTTAAAACCGGGATATGCACCGCCAGAGCAGTATGCAAAAAAGGATAAACAGGGACCGTGGACAGACATCTACGCGCTTGGTGCGACACTTTATTTTGCGGCGACCGGAGAGAAGCCGGAGGAATCGTTTGGACGTGTACTGGAGGATACGATAAAGCCAGTCTGTGAGGTGAACCCGGAGATCCCGCGTGCAATGTCGCAGGTGATCATGCGTGCGATGTCAGTAAAGATTGAGGACCGCTACCAGACGGTGGAGGCAATGCGGGAGGCATTGCTTGCCGGAGAGGGGCAGAATGCGCAGATGGAGCCGTATGTGATCCCAGCATCCCGGATTTCAAAGCGGGATTTGCCGAAGAAACGGGGCTTTCTGATTGGTGTAGCTTTCTGTATCGTAATTATGCTTGTAGTGACAGGAATCTGGATGGCGGGGCGTGTAGCGAAGAAGGCAGGGACGGCAACAGCAACCGAAATGAATGCAGCATCGACAGAGGCGCAGACAGCAACGATGGCGGATGCACAGACTGCCACGGACGCTGAACAGGCAGCAACAGAGGCGGAGAAAACGACACAGGCGGACAATCCGATGGTTATGCATGTGCCAACGAAGGAGGAGCTTGCCGAGCAGGAAAAATCCGATGCGATCCTGAATATCACGTCCTCGGAGACGGAACGCGTCAGTATTGATGCATTTGAATATATGAAGGATGGAAATCAGGGATACAGGATGGAATCCGCAGATGGTCTGGCGGCGGTTGCATATGAGGGAGACTGCGTAAAACTCTGCTTAAAGTATTATGACAGCATTCTGGGGGATACGCCGCAGGTGACAGATGATTTGATCTATTCCTATACCTTTGAACGATATGATTCCGACTATGGAATATACCGGGCAATCTATGATGCGGATGATACATCGGGTTACTGGGACTATGCAACTTTATATCCGCCAGAGTTTCATTTTGCAGATGATTCCTTTACATTGTATATTCCGCTTACTTCGGGGCTGGAGGATGGAAGGTACAAGCTATATTTTTCTTACGAAGATCCTGCTACACAGAAATCGGTGTTTCAGGCGACAATTGAATTTTATCTGAACAGGAGCGCGATGTAATTCGCGCTCCTGTTTGCATAAAAGCGTAAGATATACCAAATTTTACAAATTTTTGTATATTATTTGCATTTTTTGTTTGAGATTCCTCGCTTTTGTTAAGATGTGTTCAATCCATATTTGTAAATAAAACGTAAATTATACCGAATATATAGCCAAATTAGCAGGATTCAGTTTTGATGGTATTTTTTATGATACTATTTATAAAATGAATATTTGGGACTGGGGAAGAGAACAAACGATGAAAATTGGAATTTGCGATGACCGTTATGAAATACGGCACAAAGTAAAGGAAATATTACAGGAAACATATACAGAGGAACAAGGATTCTTAATTCATTCATATACTCCAAACGAAATAAAAATTGATATCGAAGATATGGTATTTGACTGTGAAATCCTGATCATGAATACGGATTATCCAGAGAGCGGCTTGCGGGGGGTGGCGATTGCCAAGCAGATCAATGCAGCATTTCCATTTTGTAAGATTATCTATCTGACCGAGAATGAAAATGCAATCAAGGATGTGTATGAGACCAATCATTGCTATTTTGTCCGGCAAAAGGATGCAGATCAAGTCATGGAGCTTGCAATGCAAAAAGCCGTTAATATGGTAAAGCAGGATACGGCGCGGAAATCACTGGAGATTATCTGTGACGGGCATCATGTATTTATCAATCGTCCGGATATTATTTATATCGAGAAGTGTGGAAGAACCATTAAAATCGTGACGCGGTTCCGGGAATACACCAGTTACAAGTCATTGGCAGGCATCCGCAAAATGCTGGGAGACAATATGATACGTGTGCATGGTGGATATGTTGTGAATTTGACGTATATCACTTATTTAGGTGTGGAAACGCTGGAAGTACAGAATGGAAAGACAATCCCGATCGGCAGGACATACGACAAAGAAGTCAGAAAAGCCTATCAGGAATATTGGAAAAAATAAAAGAACATGGTAAAATAAAAATCGAGTATGTAAATACTCGATTTTTTTATGTGAGGACAAAACGATGTTGCGAATTGGAATCTGTGATGAAAATACGAAAGACCGGACGGTAATCCGACAGATTGTGACGGACACATTGTTCCGGGAAGAAGAATTAAGCTATATTGAATATGCGGAAGCAGAGACATTGGAACAGGAGATACAGGCAAGTACAGTGCCGTTTGATCTGTTGCTAATGGAAATGAAATATAAAAATACAAGTGGGTTACAGCTGGCAAAGCAGATACGGGAGAAAAATCTGGATGTTGATCTGCTGTTTGTAACAGATGAGTCAGATCATGTGTATGAAGGCTATCATGTGCAGGCACAGGGATATGTCTTAAAAGAAGATATGAAGACACAGCTTCCAGACTGTCTGCGGCAATATATGAAACGACGGGCGCAGACTGGTACGATTCTTGTGAAATCAGAGTCGGTTGTGCGCAGTATTCCGATTGCCACAATCCGCTATATAGAAAGCCGCGCCAGAGTGCTGTTGTTACATACAAAAAACGAAGTGATTCCATTTTATGGAAAGCTGGCGGATATTGAACATAAGGTGTTACAACATGGATTTGTGCGTATCCATCAGAGCTTTCTTGTACGGAAGGCCGCGATTGCAGCAATCAATGGATATGAGGCCGTTGTCGGGGAGGATACGCTTCCAATCAGCCGGAAATATTATAAAACGGTGCAGATGCAGTTTCAGCTCAAGCAGAAGATACAGGTGGCAGAGGAGGATATAGATCCGACAGTCACACGGAGTCTGGCGAAAAGCATGGAAAATAATGGTGCAATCATTGGAACAAAGGGCGAGTTGCTTGGAATCATCTACCGCATGAAAGATGGTGAAAGTCTGACGATTGGCAGAGATGCCGAAAAATGTCAGATCGTGCTGAAAAAATCCAACGTGAGCCGGGAACACTGTATTGTAAGACGGCTTGACGATGACACCTATGAAGTGGAGGACTGCTCAAAAAATGGTGTCTATGTGGAAGGTGCCTATCTTGGAAAAGGAAATAAGGTACAGGCGGAGACCGGAAACCGGGTATGGCTGTGTGATGAATCACAGGAATTTCGATTGGGATAGTGGAAAGCGGGAGTGAGACAAATGATCATAAAATGTGAAAAGGGAAAACATTACTATAACACAGTGGAGCATAGTGTGTGTCCATTTTGTGTACAGGTGGAGAAAAAGATAAATGAGCAGAAAAGTGAATTAAATAAACAGGAAGATGAATCTATTTGTATAACGGAAACAACAGATCTGTAAGAATATATAAAATATTCTTTCAAAACGTTATCAGATAAGGTATGATAGGAGACATGCAGAAAAGCAGGAGGTAAATATTCGCTATGCCAAGGTTTTATGTGGAAGGATGTCAGGATGCACAGACTGGTATTACGATTATGGGAGAAGATGTGAACCATATAAAAAATGTATTGCGTTTGACAATCGGAGATACCATTACTGTGTGTGATGGTGCTGGAAAAGAGTATGAGTGTGAGATCGCGGAGATATCCAAAGAGCAGGTATATGCAAATATCGTAGATATCAATCAGAATGCAGCAGAACTTCCGTGTAATATCACATTGTTTCAGGGAATGCCAAAATCAGATAAAATGGAATTTATCATCCAGAAGGCGGTAGAACTTGGAGCAGCCGGGATTGTTCCGGTTATGATGAAACGGACTGTCGTGAAACTTGAAGATAAGAAGAAAGACAAAAAAAGAGAACGTTATCAGATGATTGCGGAGTCTGCGGCGAAACAGTCCGGACGAGGTATAATTCCTGAAGTCACCGGATTTATGTCATTTCGTGAAGCACTTCAATATGCAGGAAAGTTTGACCTGCTGATTGTACCGTATGAGAGTGCGGATGGAATTGCATACGCAAGGGAGATAATTGCACAGGCATCAAACCTTCCAGACGGCGCGAATATCGGAATTTTTATCGGACCGGAAGGTGGATTTGCAAAAGAAGAAATTGATGTAGCAAAGGAAGCTGGTGCGAAGATTATCACATTAGGAAACCGGATTTTGCGGACAGAGACTGCAGGGCTTGCAGTTTTATCTATTTTGATGTTCCAAATGGAGCAGTAGAGAAAATTAGAAATTTGTTCAGCACAGATTGATAGAAGGAAAAAAGTTATGGAATGTTATTTTGATAATGCAGCAACAACAGCTGTATTCCCAGAGGTAAAGGAACTGATGATGACACTGCTGGACGTGGATTATGGAAATCCATCGTCCCAGCACAAGAAGGGATTAACGGCGAAAGACTATGAGCGCACCGCGACAGAACAGGTCGCAAAGACGCTTAAATGTATGCCGAAGGAGATCGTATTTACATCCGGCGGCACAGAGGCAAATAACCTTGCTTTAATCGGAGCGGCACTGGCACACCGCCGTGCGGGCAAGCATATTATCACGACACCGATCGAGCATGCGTCAGTGCTTTCCACGGTGGAGTTCCTGCAGAAGGAAGGCTTCGAGATCAGTTTCATGGAAGTCGGTTCTGACGGAAAGGTAGATTTAGACAGCCTCTCGAAGCTGTTGCGTGACGATACGATATTAGTCAGCTGCATGTATGTAAATAATGAGATCGGAAGTATCCAGCCAATCGAGGCGCTTGTAAAGCTGGTAAAGGCGCACAATCCGCAGACACTTGTGCATGTCGATGCGGTACAGGCATATGGCAAATTAAAATTCACACCGAAGCAGCTCGGCGTGGATCTGCTCTCTGTGAGCGGGCATAAGATTCACGGACCGAAGGGAAGTGGAGCACTCTATATCAAGGACAAGACGTTGATCCGCCCGATCATTTACGGAGGTGGACAGCAGAATTTCATGCGTTCCGGTACGGAGAATCTACCGGGAATCGCAGGCATGGGACTTGCCGCAGAGATGATCTATACCGACCATGAGGCGAAGATGCAGCATGTACGCGAGGTGCGGGATTATCTAGTATCGGAGGTAACGAAGATCGAGGGTGTCTATGACCATTCCGGTGAGGCACCGCATATCGCGAGTATCAGCTTTGAAGGGGTGCGCGCTGCCGTTTTGATGCGTGCGATCGGCGATAAGGGTATCTATGTATCAGCAGGTTCTGCCTGTTCATCGAACAAACCACAGGTAAGCCATGTCCTGACCGCAATCGGATTGTCACAGGAGCAGTTGGAGTCGACACTCCGGTTCAGCTTCTGTGAGTGGAACACAAAGGAAGAAGTGGATTATTGCGTGGAAGTATTAAAGGAAACCCTTCCAATGCTGCGGCGCTATACACGGAAGAAATAATTGCTATTCCTCGTTATTTCTGTTATAGTGAAACGATGGAAATAAAACAACTATGGTAGTAGGAAATGAGGATTACGATGCAGTATAAGATGTTTTTGATCAAATATGCGGAGATCGGAACGAAAGGAAAGAATCGTTACGTCTTCGAGGAAATTATGTGCAAGCGTATGCGTGCACGCTTAAAGCCACTGGGCAAGTTTGAGGTACGCCGGGAATACGGACGTATTTTCGTCGAGGCGTTCTCGGATTACGATTACGAGGATGTCATGAAGGTACTCACAACGATCTTCGGTATCGTCGGTGTGTGCCCGGTCAAGGTTGTGGAGGAGTTGAGCTACGAGGCAATCTCCAAGGCAGTCGTTGCGCATGTGGCAGAAGAATATAACGATAAGCATTTTACATTCAAGGTAAATGCAAGAAGAAATAATAAGACATTTCCAAAGACTTCGATGGAGTTAAACTGTGATCTTGGAGCCGATCTTCTGGATGCCTATCCAGATATGACGGTCGACATTCATAAACCGGATGTATTCATCAACGTGGAAGTGCGAAATGTCACCTATATTTATTCCCAGATCATTCCGGGACCGGGCGGACTTCCGGTCGGCACGAACGGTAAGGGTATGACGCTTCTTTCCGGCGGTATCGACAGTCCGGTTGCGGCATATATGATTGCCAAGCGTGGTGTGGAGATCGAAGCGGTGTATTTCCATGCGCCACCATTTACAAGCGAGCAGGCGCGGACGAAGGTTATCGATCTTGCGAAGATTGTGTCGAAGTATTCAGGTGTGATCAAACTTCATGTGGTGCCGTTTACCGATGTGCAGCTTGCCATCTATGACAATTGTCCGCATGATGAACTGACGATCATCATGAAGCGGATCATGTATCAGATCGCGCAGGAGATCGCACTAAAAGAAGACTGCCAGTGCCTGATCACCGGAGAGAGTATCGGACAGGTATCGAGCCAGACGACACAGAGTCTGCTCGTCATCGACAGCGCAATCGATAAGCTTCCGGTATTCCGTCCATGTATCGGTATGGATAAGCAGGAGATCATTGATATCTCAGAGAAGATCGGAACGTATGAGACGTCCATTCTTCCATATGAAGACTGCTGTACAACATTTGTAGCACAGCATCCGGTGACAAAGCCGAAGATGGAGCAGATCTTAGAATCAGAGAAGGCACTTGTCGGTAAGATTGAGCCTCTGATCGCGAAGGCAGTCGAAGACGTCGAAATTGTATATTGTCGTTAATAAACAGGATAAATCAGGCAGGAAGTGAGAGACGTGGAAAAAAGTAAAAAGGGAATCGTATGTATTTTGTTATCTGCATTCTGCTTTTCTCTTATGAGCTTATTTATCTGGCTAGCCGGAGATGTGCCGACGATGCAGAAATGCTTCTTCCGGAATCTGGTTGCGATGCTTATCGCAATCGCTGCACTGGTGAAGGCACATCAGCCATTTCGAATCGGAAAGGGAAATCTGAAGTATCTGCTCTGTCGTGCCATCGGTGGTACGTGTGGATTGATCTGTAATTTTTATGCGGTCGATCATATTTCTATATCAGATGCTTCCATGCTCAATAAGCTGTCACCGTTTTTTGCGATTATCTGCTCGTTCTTCGTGTTGAAGGAGGTTGCGGGTAAGCTGGACTGGGTGACCGTAATTGCAGCATTCGTCGGAATGCTGCTTGTTGTGAAGCCGACGATGAGCATGGAGACAGTGCCGGCTCTGATCGGGGCACTCGGCGGATTTGGCGCCGGTTTTGCGTATACGTTTGTCAGAAAGCTTGGACAACGCGGAGAAAATAGTATGATTATCGTATTGTTCTTCTCCGCCTTTTCCTGTGCAGTGACATTGCCTTTTTTCGTGTTCCAATATCAGCCGATGAGCGGGCTTCAATGGCTGTTTCTGATCTGTACGGGAATTTCGGCTGCAGGAGGCCAGATCTTCATCACGAAGGCGTATTCGTATGCACCGGCAAGGGAAATCTCGGTGTATGATTTCTCTATTGTGCTTTTTACGGCATTATGGGGATTCCTGTTCTTAGATCAGATCCCGGATTACCTGAGCGTGATCGGATATGTGGTGATCATCGGAACGTCTGTGGTGAAGTGGTATATCACGATTGAACGGCCGCACAGACAGGAAATTCACAGGGAACATGAGTTAAATGATAGATAATACAGAGAATAGTCAGAGAAAGAATAAGATAGAAGATACAGAGCAGTCAGCCTGTACGCTTTGCCCGCGGGATTGTAAGAAAAATCGTGCGGACGGCGAGATCGGTGTCTGTGGAGAGACCGCTGCCATGCGGATCGGACGGGCTGCTCTGCATATGTGGGAGGAACCGTGTATTTCCGGAGAGAAAGGCTCCGGGGCGGTTTTTTTCACCGGGTGTCCGCTTCACTGCGTGTATTGCCAGAATTACGCAATCTCGGATGGCGGCACCGGCAGGCAGATCACAGTGGAAGCGCTTGTGCAGATATTTCGTGATTTAGAAGCACAGGGCGCGGCGAATATCAATCTGGTCACTGCGGATCATTTTATCCCGCAGGTGGCACAGGCAATCCGACAGGCGAAGGACCAAGGATTTTCCCTGCCATTTATCTATAACACAAGCAGTTATGTCCGGGTGGAAGCTCTGCGTATGTTAGATGGATTGGTGGATGTCTATCTGCCGGATATGAAATATATGGATGTGGATACGGCGGCGAAGTATTCCCACGCACCGGACTATCCGGTGGTGGCGAAGGCTGCGATTGCGGAGATGGTGCGCCAGTGTGGTGAGGTTGTCCTTGATGCGGAGGATGCGTATATAAGACGTGGCGTGATCGTACGGCATATGTTACTACCAAAGCATCTGTTAGAAGCAGAGAAGATTATACGATATCTTTACGAGACGTATGGAAACCGGATCTATATCAGTATGATGAGCCAGTACACACCGGTTGGTGATATCGGGGTAAGGTTCCCGGAGCTTGCAGATAAAGTTCGCCGGAAATCGTACCGCAAACTGCTTGATTATGCAGTGAACTTAGGCGTGGAGCAGGCGTTTTATCAGGAAGGGGAAGTGGCAAAAGAAAGCTTCATCCCGGAATTTTATAAGGAATAACAGGAGAGACAACATGGATATATTACAGGTAATCGCAGATGAATTGCAGATTAAAAAAGGTCAGGTAGAAAAGTCGGTTGAACTGATCGACGAGGGTGCAACGATTCCATTTATCGCAAGATACCGAAAGGAAGTGACCGGCTCCTTAAATGATGAGCAGTTACGTGCGCTGTCTGAGCGTCTTGTGTATCTGCGGAACTTAGAGGAGAAGAAAGCGTCCGTACTTGCAACGATCGAGGAGCAGGGCAAGCTGACAGACGAATTAAAGAAACAGATCGAAGCAGTAATGACGATGGTAGCATTGGAGGATCTGTACCGTCCATACCGTCCAAAGCGTCGGACAAGAGCGACAATCGCCAAGGAGAAGGGCTTGGAACCACTTGCAGAGATCTTACGTGCACAGGCAACAACAAGGACGATCGAGGAAGAGGCAACCGCTTTTGTTGATGCAGAAAAAGGCGTGGAAAGCGTACAGGATGCCATCGACGGAGCCAAGGATATTCTCGCAGAAGTGTATGCGGATGATGCGGATTACCGGACGAAGCTTCGTGCGATGACAAAGGAGAGCGGAAGCCTTGTAGCAAAGGCGAAGGACGAGGAAGCAGATTCGGTCTATGAGATGTATTATGATTTCTCAGAGCCAATCAAAAAGCTGGTTGGACACCGGATTTTAGCAATCAATCGTGGCGAGGCAGAGAAATTTCTGACAGTGAAGATCGAGGCACCAAGACAGGAAATTTTACTCTGGCTTGTAAAGCAGATTATCGGAAATATGAAGCATGATAGTGCAAGCTATCTCTATGAGGCAATTACAGACAGTTATGACCGTCTGATCGCGCCTTCCATCGAGCGTGAAATACGGAATGAACTGACGGAGAAGGCAGAGGAGGGCGCCATCGGCGTATTCGGCAAGAACCTCCATCAGCTTTTGATGCAGCCGCCGATCTCCGGACAGGTTGTACTTGGCTGGGATCCGGGATTTGCACACGGAAGCAAGCTGGCAGTTGTCGATGAGACCGGAAAAGTGCTTGATACCGTCATTATCTACCCGACAAAGGGACAGAAAAACTATGATGCGGCGAAGCAGGTGTTGAAGAAGCTGATCGCAAAATATCATGTGACACTTATTTCTCTCGGAAATGGTACCGCAAGCCGGGAGTCGGAAGCGATGATCGTCGAGCTGATGAAGGAACTGAACGTGGACTTAAAATATGTCATCACGGATGAGGCGGGCGCATCGATTTATTCTGCAAGCAAGGAAGCAACCGAGGAATTCCCGGATTTCGATGAGTGGCAGAGAAGTGCGGCAAGTATTGCAAGAAGAATTCAGGATCCGCTCGCAGAGCTAGTGAAGATCGATCCGAAATCCATCGGTGTCGGACAGTACCAGCATGACATGAACCAGAAGAATCTTGGCAATGCCCTTAACAATGTTGTGGAAGATTGTGTAAACTCAGTCGGAATTGATTTGAATACAGCCAGCCCGGCATTGCTTTCGTATGTGTCCGGTATCAATAAGACACTGGCAAAATCAATCGTGTCATACCGCGAGACAAATGGCAGCTTCAAGAACCGTAAGGAGCTTTTGAAGGTGCCGAAGCTTGGACCAAAGGCATACGAGCAGTGTGCCGGTTTCCTGCGTATCCATGGCGGAAGCGAAGCACTGGATGCGACAAGCGTTCATCCGGAAAGCTACGAGGCAACCAAGGCTTTGATGGAGAAAATCGGTGTTTCCGAGGATGATATCAAGCATGGCGGCATGAAAGGCATCAGCAAGAAAACAAAGGATACGAAGAAGCTTGCGGAAGAGCTTGGAATCGGTGAACCGACGCTTGTCGATATCGTGAAGGAACTGGAGAAGCCGGGCAGAGATCCGCGAGAGGAGATGCCAAAGCCGATCCTTCGAAGCGATGTACTGGAGATGAAAGATTTAAAACCGGGTATGGAGCTGAAAGGAACGGTGCGGAATGTGATCGACTTTGGTGCGTTTGTCGATATCGGTGTGCATCAGGATGGACTCGTGCATATTTCCCGGATGTCAGACAAATACATCAAGCATCCGCTGGAGGTTGTATCGGTTGGAGATATCGTGGATGTGACGGTAATGAGTGTCGATCTGGACAAGCATCGGATACAGTTATCTATGATAAAATCTGTCTCTTATACACATCTCCGAGCCCA
>ENA-UBIY01000624-UBIY01000624.1-human-gut-metagenome-genome-assembly--contig:-NODE-624-length-13105-cov-6.003218_pt1 | contig 13105 bp, 12 predicted proteins | sample MGYA00244945_ERZ654882 | MGnify/ENA primary metagenome ERZ654882 (study PRJEB26926, sample SAMN06164824) | human gut metagenome | biome: ENVO:00009003; feature: ENVO:2100002; material: ENVO:00002003...
CGAGATCATGCCTAGTCTCGTGGGCTCGGAGATGTGTATAAGAGACAGAACGTGACGTTATACTCTTCTCCGTCGGCTATGGTCCTGACGAAAAGGGACAAGTTTCAATGAACTTCGGCCCTCTCAACCGTGACGGCGGCTGGCGAAGACTTAATGTAGCAATATCCCGTGCAAGAAAAGCCATGATAGTCTACTCTGTCCTCCGTCCTGGGCAAATAGACCTTTCAAGAACACGTTCCGAGGGCGTTGCAGGACTTAAAGGCTTCCTGGAGTTTGCCGAGCGTGGAAAGCTTGCCGTAACAGCCCACAGCACCACAAAAAGCACAAGCGACAGCACTGTAACAGAGTGTATCGCAAAAGCCATAAAAGAGCTTGGCTATGGGGTGAAATGCAACATCGGAAGCTCCGAGTTCAAAGTTGATATTGGCATAATCGACCCTGACAACGAAAAGGAGTATCTCTTGGGCATACTCCTTGATGGTGAAAATACTCTCCACAGCTCAACCGCACAGGATAGATTTATCCTACAGCCAAGTGTGCTTAACGGTCTTGGCTGGAATATCCTGAGAGTGTGGACGCTCGATTGGTTTGACGATAAGGACCGAGTTCTGGGAAACATAAAAGCCGCCATAGACAGCGCACCAAAGCATGAAGCCGAAACCGCTCCCCCCTCAAAGCCTGCCGTCTATTCCACATCGCAGTTTGAAAAAGAAGAAGCTTCCGCCCTCACATCAGCCTTTGCACAGCCCTATGTGACCGCAGATATTGGCATAATGGGTACATCTGATGACTTTTATAAGCCCGAAAACAAGCAGAAAATAAGGGAAACAGCCGAAAAGATAATCGCCGCAGAAGCGCCAATAAGCGAGAAGCTTCTCATGAAAAAAGTTTTCACCGCATGGGGCATAACACGAAGCGGCTCAAGAGTGGAAAGCATTTTTGCCGATGCCGCACAAGGCGTTTCACCATTCGCCACAGCCGATGAAAACAGAGTTTTCCTTTGGAAAGAGGGGCAATCCCCTGAAAGCTATTCTATCTATCGCACAAGCGACGATACCAACAAGCGAAGCATGGAGGATATCCCCTCCGAGGAGATAATAAATGCCGTGAAAGAAGTGCTTTGCCAGCAGATAAGCCTTTCAGAAGCCGACCTCGTAAGAGAAACAGCCAAGAAATTCGGCTACACAAGAGCTGTGGGCATAACGGAGAGCGTAATAAGCTACACCCTGAAAAAAGCTCTCACCGCAGGTCTTATAAAAAAATCAGAAAGCGGAAACATCTCCGCAAAATAATGCGCAAACAAACCAAAACCACCGCTGAGAGCTTTCCTCCCAGCGGTGGTTTCTATTCATATCAGTATTTCCATTTCTCCGAGCAAATCTGCATCTCAACCATGTGCTTGTAGATACCGTTAGTCTTTTTAAGCGCCTCAGGCGAGCCTGTCTCAGCCACCTTGCCGTCTTTAAGCACAACTATCTTGTCCACACCGTCAACAGTTCTCATTCTGTGTGCTATTATAAGCACAGTCTTGTTCTGTATAAGCTTTGCAATAGACTCCTGTATAAGCGACTCGTTGTCAACGTCCAGAGAAGCTGTAGCCTCGTCCATAAGAATGATAGGAGCGTCCTTCAGAAATGCCCTCGCTATGGATATACGCTGTCTTTCACCGCCCGAAAGCTCCGAGCCGTTCTCGCCTATCATGCTGTTCCACTTGTCAGGCATCTTCTCAACAAAGTCCTCGCAGTGTGCAAGCCTTGCCGCCGCCATAACCTCCTCGTCCGTTGCGTCCTTTCTGCCTATCCTGATATTCTCCATAACAGTGTTGTTAAACAGCGTTACATCTTGGAAAACGATAGAGTAAAGTGACAAAAGCTTCTCAGGGTCAACGTCTGCAACATTCATTCCGCCAACAGTTATCTTGCCCTTGTCATTATCCCAAAATCTTGCCGCAAGCCTTGCAACAGTGGTCTTTCCTCCGCCAGACGGACCGATAAGCGCTGTTATCTCCCCCTGCTTTGCAGTGAAGCTTACATCGGAAAGCACCTGCTCTTCACTCTTGTATGAGAAAGCAACATGATCGAATGTGATATCATAACCCTTGTTGTCAAGCTTATCACTGCCCGACTGCTCCTCGTGCGAAAGTATCTCGTCCATACGATTGCAGTTTGCGTCAAGGCTTATTATAGCAGCCAAATTCTGAAGCGCTATCTGAAGCGGCTCATACATTCTTGTTACCACCAGCAGGAACATAAAGAACGTCAGCACCGTTATCTCACCCTTTACAAGAAGCGAGCTTCCCACAACAGCCACAGTTCCAATACCGAGCTTTAGTATCATCTGCGCTGAGCATACAAATACCGCATTTGCAAACTCCGCCACGATAGCGTGCTTTTCCACAGCCTTTATCTTCTTTTCAAGCCCCTCAGAGTATTTCTCTGTCATGTTGTATGAACGCAGGTCACGGAGAGTTTCAAGCCCCTCCTGAATGCCGTCAATGCAATCTATACGATATTTCATCGTCTTTTCGTGTATCCTTGACATAACCTTCTTTGAAGAAATAACTATCATAAATGCTACCGGCATTACCCAAACTGAAGCAAGAGCCATTCTCCAGTCAAAGAAAAACAAGCTTATAACAATGATAGTAGTGGAGACGATACCGCCCACAAGCTCAGGTATCCAATGCGAAGAGCCTGTTTCTATCATTGCACAGTCCGTCATGATAGTGTTCGTAAGGTCGGCAAGATCTTTCTTGCCAAAGTATGAAAGGGGTATCTTCCTGAGCTTTTCCGCAAGCGTCCTTCGTCTTACACCGCTTTCAACATATGTAGAGTAAAACGTGGACTTATACTGAAACAGCGTTGTAAGGGCAATAAGCAAAAGCACGCCCACTATCGCCCCCATAAAAAGCCAGAACTTATCTCTTGGAAGCTCTCCCTCAAGAAGATATGAGGAAAGCACATATAAAAGCCCCACAGGGAGCATAAGCACCAGGTTAGCAAGCGTAACAGCAATAAACGCCCTTATCATGCCTTTTGCACCCTTGTCTGAAAGGGCATATTTGTGTTTTAATTTTTCCGTAAAGCTCATTATCAAACCCCTGCCTTTCTGACCTGCCAGTTTACAGACCTGTTGTATTCGTTCCACATACGGCTGTAGATCCCGCCCTGCTCCATAAGCTCCTCATGCTTTCCGCTCTCTGCTATCCTGCCCTCAGAAAGAACGTAAATGCGGTCTGCATTTGTTACCGTTGAAAGCCTGTGTGCTATCATTATAACTGTCTTGTCTTTTGAAAGCCTCTCAAAAGCCTGCTGAACAGACCTCTCGTTGTCAGGGTCGGCAAAAGCCGTCGCCTCATCAAGTATAAGCACAGGCGCATTTTTCAAAAACGCCCTTGCAATAGAAAGCCTCTGACACTCGCCCCCCGAAACGTATATGCCCTTTGAGCCGATCATAGTATCAACACCCTCAGGGAACTTCTCGATTATATCCATGCACTGTGCGTCACGAAGCGCCTGCATAACCACCTCGTCCGTGGTGTCAGGTCTGCCCATGCGCACGTTTTCAAGAATGCTCATTTTAAGAAGCTTGCTGTCCTGGAAAACATATGAAACATACTTCATAAGCTCCTCTGACGGAATGTTTCTCACGTCTGCCCCTCCTATCTTTATAGAGCCGCTCTTTACGTCCCAGAAACGTGCGATAAGCGAACAAAGGGTGGTCTTTCCTCCTCCTGAAGGACCTACTACCGCAATATGCTCTCCTGCCTTTATGTTCATCGTTATTCCGTCAACAGCGTTGCTCTCTGCATTGTCATAAGCAAACACCGCATTGTCAAGCTGGATAGATGAGTCCTTTGGAGTTTCACCGCTCTTTGTCTCAGCAAGCGGCTCAGTTTCAAGAATAGAATACATTCTGTTCACAGCGTCGTCCACCAACATCTGTGACTCTCCTGCATATGCTATCTTCATAAGCGTTACAGTAAGAATAGAAGTTATTATCACATAAAAGAAAAGATTAAGAACAAACTCGTCCGTAACTCCATGGGAAGTGAGTTTGAAAGCCGCAATTATAAGCGCCGCAAAAATGCCGTTTGCCGCAGTGGTGAAGCATATCATCGGAAGCATCATGTTCTTTGTGTATCCAAGAGTCCACTTTTCATATTCGTCAATAGCAAGCTTGAAACGCTTGAAAGAAAATATCGTCTGACCAAAGGTTTTTACAACAGGTATTCCACGAACATACTCCACCGCCTCAGATGACATTTTTTCAAGTGCATTCTGATACTGCTTCATATCCTCCGCCATTTTAGGACCCATCATAAGCGTGCCCATAAGCACAAATGCGATGAACGCAGGGATAAGGCTAATAAGTCCAAGCCGCCAGTCGAATATGAACATCATAACAAGCAGACCCACAGGAGTCGCCATTGAAACAGCCTTGTCAGGAAAATTGTGGGCAAGATAGGTTTCCGTTGACGCACTTGAATCCATAACTATCTTTCTTATCTTTCCTGTTCCCTCAGCTTCAACATAACCAAGCGGAAGCTTCATAATATGCTTCATCATGCTCACTCTCATGTTAGCCTGCACCCTGAACGCTGCCTTGTGAGAACACATTAGCGCAGCGATATAAAACACCATTCCAAGAAGTGCAAAGCCCACAGCCTCCCAGCCGTATCGGCTTATGTTCTCCGCCTTTGAAAAATCAGGTCTTACCCTGAGTATCTCTTTTATGATGCGCCAAACATCATAAAACGGTATAAGTGCTATCCATGCACTTATTACAGCAAGAACAGCAGAAGCGTAGGAATAATACTTATGTCCGCCTGCATAGTGCATAAGAACTGCAAAGGAACTTTTCTTTTTCTCTTTCTTTTTCACAACAATACCTCCTGTTTGTTTATATAGTTAGATTTAACTAACTTATTACCATTTAAAAAGCAACACCCTATAAGGGGTTGCTGAAAATGTTAAAAAAGTCAAATGATTTTGACATCTTTTCTGTAGGGGAGCGGCGCAATTTCTGCTTTGCAGAAATGCGAAGTCCCGCTCCCTGCTCAAAGTTCTACTAAAAACCCGAACAACACCAAGACCCTACAAGCCCAGATCCTCATAATTCTGCCCCAGAACTTTCCCCCAGCCTGCGAAGCAGAACTCTCTTATGCTTTTCATAAAGATCTGCGCCTCATCATAAGAAAGATCATGAGAGACCACCTCGTAAATATAAGACCAGCCTGTTCGGCAGATAACGTGTATAAAGAAGTCGCTCACCATGTTTTCACGCCTTGAAAACTGCTTTACAAACTCCCTGTAATACTTTTCCTCTATCTCAGCAAGCTCGTCAAAATAACGCTCATACTCTGTTCCTGCCGAGTGGCAGAAGATAAGCTTGAAAACGTCAAAGTTTTCATAAATATATTTCAGCACAAGCTCAGTTCCCTCATTGCCCTGACTTGTCGCCTCCGCAGGGTCGCCGCTCTCCCTTGCAGCGGTTATGCTTTCAAGATACAACTCCATAAGTCCGTCTGCAGCTGGCTTTACCACCGCCGAAAAAAGTCCAGCCTTGTCCCCAAAGCGTGTATATATAGACCCCGTACTTACTCCGCTCTCAGAAGAGATCCTGCGAAGATTTGCATTTTGAAAGCCGTGTTCAAGAAATTCTTTTTTTGCACTCTCTATAAGAGTTTCTGTAACTCCTACTGTTTCCGTTCTCATTTTGCACCTGCCTGAAAATAACCATGTTATAATAACAGCGTTATTATAACATGGTTATTTAAACTTGTCAAGAGGGTAAAATCATATTTTTCCGAATTTCGGCACACACCCCTCTATCACCCTTGTGATATGCTCTATATCGTCCTCACAGCCGCCTTTTATCCATTCCTCTATTATCCCTGCGATACCCTTTAGATAAAACGCCATAAGATAATGCCGCTCGTCCGCAGGAACATCGAAGCGCTCCAGAATTGGGTCGAAAAGATATTTGAACATACGCTTGTAAGCAGTGTCAGACCCGAACACCGCAGGGTGCTCCATAGCCGCTCGGTAAAGCTGCCTGTATTCCTTTATGAACTGCAAATATGGCAAGAGATATTCAGGGGTTATCCACATAAGCTCCTCATATGAACAGCTTTCTATCTTAGGAATAACGCTCCGACTGCCCTTGAAACTTGCCAGAAATTTTTTATGCATATATTCAAGACTTTCCTCCAGCAGATCCCCTACCGTTTCATAATGCAGATAAAAAGTCGAGCGGTTCACCCCTGCGCTCTGACATATCTCTTTTACTGTTATAAAAGGAAGCTCCTTTTTTTGAAGCAGTTCAAGAAATGCCTTGTCCATTTTCTCCGCAGTATTAAAATATTTGCTCTCTGACTTGTTCAAATCCCTCACCCCTCTGCTTTGAGCTTACGGCTGTTATTTATCGCTTATCTCTTTTGCAAGCTGGATTATCTCAAAAGCATATTTCTGCTTTCCCTTTTCAAGAAGCTTTTTGTATATCGGCAGATTAACTCCCATGCCTATCATGCCGATAATGCCAATGATAATTCCTGCAACGAAAGAAGCCGTTGAGCCGCTTCCGATAACTCTCATTCCAAGGCACATTCCAATGCCAAAAACCAGTGCCGAAAGTATTCCCAGCGAGTAAGTAAAAATGTTCGCAGGAAGCTTTGCCTTTTTATCGAGCTTGCGAAGTGCCACCACCTTTGATGTGTCCTTTGGTGCATATTCATTTGCCAACTGTTCTGCGTAGATCTTATCTGTGTTCATTTTTCACAGCCTCCTTTGTATTTTATGTCTATATTATACATAACTCCAAAAGAAAACTGAACAACATCTCCGCAGCTTTGTGTCGATTTTAATTTTTTTTCTGATATTATAATACCACACTGCGTTTTTTTCGTCAATGCAGTGACATTCTCGCTCCTTGAAAGATTTTTGATTTTGTAGTATAATCTAAATAAAGAATACAACGACAGGAAATGATAAAATGAAAAACATAAACAAAGCGATCACCTTTGCTAAAAAAGAAACCGTCCTGATAGTGGCACTGCTCTTAGCCGTTATATCTGCATTCTTCGTCACGCCTGACAAAGCGTATGCAAGTTATATCGACTTCCGAACACTTGGACTTCTGTTCTCTCTTATGACAGTGACCGAGGGCTGCAAAGGTCTTGGCATTTTTGAACGCAGTGCAAAATTTCTTATAAATAAAGTCAATACCGCATTTCAGCTTTCCATAGTGCTTGTGGGGCTTTGCTTCTTTTCAAGTATGTTCATCACAAATGACGTTTCACTTCTCACCTTTGTTCCCCTCACTCTCACTGCCCTCTCAACTCTCGGAGAAGCAGGCAAAAAGCTTCTCATACCCATTGTCGTCATGCAGACCATTGCCGCAAATCTTGGCAGTATGCTCACGCCTATAGGCAATCCTCAAAATCTATACCTTTTTGGTGTATCAGATATGAAGCTCGGAGATTTTCTTGTACTAATGCTTCCCTTTACTATTGTGGCAGGAGCGATGCTTTTTCTGTGGACGCTTGCAGTGTGTAAAAAGTCAGGAAAGCTGTCTGTCAAGACAGATATAACTGCTGAAAACGTCGATACCTATTCGACTAAAGACAAGACAAAGCTTTCAGGATACGTCCTGCTTTTTGTCCTTTGCCTGCTTACAGTTGCAAGATTTGTCCCATGGCAGATAACAGCCTTCTGCGCACTTGCTTTCTCTGCCATTGCTGACAGAAACGTGCTTAAAACAGTTGATTACTCACTGCTTCTTACATTCTGCGGATTTTTCATTTTTATCGGAAATATGAGCAGAGTAGAGATTTTCCGCAGTGTACTCAGCAGCATAATAAACGGTCACGAGCTTTTTATTGCCGTTGCCGCAAGTCAGATAATAAGCAACGTTCCATGCGCTATACTCCTTTCAGGCTTCACCAACAAGCTGAACGCACTTATAATAGGAACGAACATAGGCGGCCTTGGTACTCTTATCGCCTCCATGGCAAGCCTTATATCCTACAAGCAGATATGCCGCAGCCACCCCCATATCAAAGGCAGATATTTCGCATATTTCACAGCCGCAAATATCGCTTTTCTCGCTGTAATGGCTCTGACTATAAATATCGCATACTGAAATAAGTTTTCTATACCCTGCCCACTTTATCTGCATAACATTTTCGCTAAATGCCCACACTATCCGCAGGAGGTGTTTTTATGCTTGAATTTTTTGCAGGAACGCTGGTAGGCGGTTTTGTGGGCGTTGTGACAATGTGCCTTTGTATCACCGCAGGCGAAAGCGACCGTCATGATGAACGATGATACGATAGGGCAAGACTTTCGTGGGTAAAAAAAGCGGGCGAACACTGTTCGCCCCTACAAGTGCTATGCTTAGCACAAAATGTTTTACACAGGTAAACTTCGTGATTTTCACCAAAAAAGCTACCGCAAAATCTCCCTTTGCGGTGGCTTTTTTTATGCCTGTCCGTATTGACAAATACTCCGCTTTGTACTATAATAGTATCATTGTACTTTAGCAAGTAAAAACGCAAAAGCACAAAAGCTTTAAAGCGACATATGAAGTAAAAGGAGTGTATTGGATTGACAGCAAGGTGGATAGTATTGGTATTATACCTTGCACTTATGATAGGCATAGGTGTTTATTACCGCAGAAAATCGGCAAGCGTCAATGATTTTGTACTGGGAGGAAGAGGTCTTGGAGCATGGTTCACAGCCTTCGCATATGGAACTTCATACTTCTCGGCAGTAATTTTTGTAGGCTACGCAGGAAAATTCGGCTGGAATTACGGTGTAGCTTCCACATGGGTAGGAATCGGAAACGCCGTCATAGGCTCATGGCTTGCATGGAAAGTTTTGGGCAGACGTACGAGGATAATGTCAAAGCACCTTGAGGCAAAGACCATGCCTGAGTATTTTGAAAAGAGATACAACAGCAAGCCTTTGAAGATAGTTTCGGCACTTATCGTGTTCGTATTTCTTATCCCTTATACGGCTTCGGTCTACAACGGCTTGTCAAGACTTTTTGAGAAGGGCTTTGGCATTCCTTACAAATATTGTATAATCGGCATGGCAGTTTTCACTGCGGTGTATGTTATCATGGGTGGCTACAAGGCTACAGCACTGAACGATTTTATTCAGGGAATAGTAATGCTTGTGGGCATTGCGGCGGTAGTTCTTGCAGTGCTTGGCGAAAACGGTGGTCTTGGAAATTCTTTTGACCTGCTTGGAGATATTTCTGACGCAAATGGCGACAAGGGTGCATATTCGTCACTATTCGGCCCTGACCCTATAAACCTTGCAGGCGTTGTTATTCTTACCTCTCTCGGCACATGGGGACTTCCGCAAATGGTGCAGAAATTCTATGCAATAAAAGACGACAAGGCTATCAAAACAGGCACCATCGTATCCACATTCTTTGCAGTAGTGGTAGCAGGCGGCTGTTACTTCCTTGGTGGCTTCGGCAGACTTTTTGTCAAGAGCGCTGACGGACTTCCTGAGGGCGGTTTTGACGGAATAGTTCCGACTATGATGGAAAAGCTTCCTTCACTGCTTTTCGGACTTGTTATCGTTCTTGTGCTTTCTGCTTCAATGTCAACACTTTCATCGCTTGTGCTTACATCAAGCTCCACTTTGACCATCGACCTTATCAAGCCTATAATGAAAGAAAAAATGGACGAGAAAAAACAGCTTATCACAATGAGAATTTTCATTGCCGTATTTCTTATCATCTCAGTTGTGCTTGCAATAATCACTCTTGAAAATCCACAGACAGTAATTTCAACTCTCATGTCTATCTCATGGGGCGCACTTGCAGGAGCATTTCTTGCGCCGTTTATGTACGGACTTTTCTGGAAGGGCGTAACAAAGGCGGCGTGCATGGCAAGCTTTATTGCAGGAGTAGGCATAACAGTTGTACATATGGCATACTACACCCTTGCAGGTCACACAGGTACACTTTGGGGCATAAATCTTGCTTCGCCTATCAACGCAGGCGCATTTGCAATGCTTTTCGGACTTGTGCTTGTACCTATCGTTAGCCTTATCACAAGGCAGAGCGATTCTGACAAGGCTCATGCTGAAAAGGTGTTTGAGTGTTATAATGACAGCGAGATATGATCTTGCTGACATACTAAAACAATACACAGGGACGGACTTTGTTCGTTCCTGTTTTTTTGTGGGATATATCAGACAATACGAGCAGGACAAATGGGCGAACAATGTTCGCCCCTACACACAAATAAAGACCGCAGAAAATCCTCTACGGTCTTATTTTTATTCTTCCGTACTGCCCTTTCTGTTGGCATAAACGTCCTTAATAATATTGTCTGAACTATCGTTGAACTTGTAATACTTGCCGTCAATGATAAAATCCGCCGCACTATTCAGCGACTCTATCACCTTTACAGGCTGATTATCCTCATCAAAGAAGTAAATGTTCAGCGGAGTTGGACCTATTCGTTCTTTTAGCTCGTCCAATTCATCCTGCGGAACCTCCTCAAACTTGCCAGCCTTGAAATCATCATACCAATCAAATATCTTCTGTTTAAGCTCCTCGTCCTCGATATCCCAAGCGTCAAGCTCAGTGTGAACGCCGTCACCTAAAAGATTTGCCGAAACTGTTGTGTCTCTTTCAACAGTCTTGTCCTCTGCACTATCAATGCTTACCGCAGCCGTGGTCGTTGTGGTCGTGGTGGTGGTTGTGGTCGTGGTGGTCTTATCCTCCACAGCGCTGTCAGCCGCACTTGAACAACCATAAAGCCCCATGCTGAACAATGCCATTGTCAATGCGACTATCTTGTTTATATTTTTTGCTTTCATATTATCTCCTCCCTACAAAAAATCTATGCTTTATAAATTTCCTATCATCTGCTCTACAAAGTTCAAATAAACATTTCTTTACTATATTATACATCATTTGTCTGCTTATTTATATGCACATTTTATCCAATCTTTCCACTGCCAAAATGTGCAAAACATCAAATAGACAAACCAAAAGTTCCATAAAACACCGTTCAATACCTGAACGCATTTTATGGAAATTTTGCTCCACTGAGATTGACTTGCAGGGCATTTTATGATAAAATATTGGAGATAAGTTACAAAACAACATGATCTTTATGCAAGGGGGAGAAAAATGTCGATACTTTTATTGCCGTTCAAGATAGTTTTCCTGATAATCGCTTTTATACTAAAGGGTTTTCTATACTTGCTTGCGTTTATTCTGAACTTTATTTCTGAGGTCTTAGTCGCTTTGCAATACATACTTGGAAGTGCATTTGTACTGGTGGCTATCGGAGGCACTATTGTACTTGTCAAAAGCATTAAAAACGGCTCTCTTACAGGCTTACAGGGCGGTGTTTTGATAGGCTTTTTATGGCTCATATCAATGGCGTTCAGCATGATGTTCTATTTAAGCAGTGCAACGGCTGACCTTTTTGAAAGCATTGGCGATTGGTTAGGGGACACGGCTTTGGGATTTTTCTACTAAAAAATCGAATATGCAAAACAAAAAGACGCTGCCAAAAAAGGCAGCGCCTTATCATTCACATTTTCTTTCGGCAAACGCCTAAGCCAAGTTGAGGTTTCACTGTGCAACCCCTCCCGAAAGCTCAACCAAGCAACGCTCTTGGCACGCCCCTTGGTATCATCGCTTCACAGAACTGCCACGACTATAAAGTTTACGTCAGCTCTGACCGAAAACTCCTGTTTTCTCACAGCGTTTCACTGCTGACACTATTATAGCTTATCTTGCCCGCAATGTCAAGCAAACATCAAAAAAACCGCTCTGACGATTCAGGGCGGTTTTATTCATAATAAGGCTGATATTTATAGTCGCTCCGGTCGACCAACTTTCATGCAGAGGGCGTTCTGCCTTTGCACAGTGCATACTATACTTTCAAGCAGCGGTGAGCTTCGGAGTTTTGGATACACGCCATTATTTCTAATGCGTTCCTCAAGTGTCAGCCGCACTAAGAAAAGCTACGGATAACTTTTCTCAACACTATTATAATCAATTCTGCGGTAAATGTCAAGGCTTGGCACTAAAAAAGACCTGTGCCAAAGCACAAGTCCTATTAGTCACATTTTTCTTTCAACTTATCAGTCTATTCGAGTCAAGGCTGATATGCAACCTTCAGATAAGCTCCATGGCGCACTCACTCGAATAAACAGCCACTTCATCACTTGACGCTCTGCTACGGCTATAAAGTTTCGTCAGGGCGTTCGACAGTTCTCACTGTCTGCTCAGCAGGTTTTCTGCTGCTGGTATTATTATATTCGATTTTTGCAAAATTGTCAAGGTTTCCGCCATAGGTCTTGACATTTTCCGCCGAATAGGCTATACTGTTATCAGAGTTGATGAATGTGTTCTCTAGGGGCAATTGTAGCCCGGCAGAACGAAGCATTTCATCGGCTCTTTTTTTTATGCAAATAAAAAGTTCCATAAAACACCGTTCAATACCTGAACGCATTTTACGGAACTCTTTTCAGATTATAAATTTCTTCGCCTTGTTTACAATACTGCGGTCGTTTTCATAAGACAGGACCTGTCCTGCCCTGCCGATCTCGACCCAGCGTATGTCTGCGATCTCCTCTTCCTGAGGAGTATAGTCGGTGTTCTTTGCTTTGCCGATAAAGTAGACAACGATCTTCTGCGTGTCCTTTCTTGGTGAATAGGACACTATCTCCCGAAACGTGGTATCAAGATTTACGTCTATCCCCGTTTCCTCCATGATCTCACGCTTGGCAGTTTCTTCCTCTGTTTCATCGCCCTCAACGTGACCCTTTGGGAATGACCAATGACCGCTGTTGATATGCTTTATCAGCAGTATCTCGGTGTTGCCGTGATACTTTCTGTAAACGATAGCACCGCAGGATTTTTCATGCAGCATCATTTTTCCTTTCCGGAGCTTAGCCCCAATATTTACTCATTGATTTAATTATATCACAACAGCCCTCATTTGTCTATACCCTTTAATAAATATACTCCCATTTTGTGCATATTCCACAAATCAGGTAAAATAAAAAAAGGCGCTGTAAAAAAACGCGCAATAAAAAAAGACTGCAACCACCCTTAAAAG
>ENA-UBIY01000656-UBIY01000656.1-human-gut-metagenome-genome-assembly--contig:-NODE-656-length-12853-cov-5.512736_pt1 | contig 12853 bp, 9 predicted proteins | sample MGYA00244945_ERZ654882 | MGnify/ENA primary metagenome ERZ654882 (study PRJEB26926, sample SAMN06164824) | human gut metagenome | biome: ENVO:00009003; feature: ENVO:2100002; material: ENVO:00002003...
ATCATGCCTAGTCTCGTGGGCTCGGAGATGTGTATAAGAGACAGATTCTCTACCACCCCTTTCCTCCACCCGATTCTTGGACAGATACCGCACATCATCGAGGCGGATTACGTCCGTATGGAACCAATATGTTGCAACCAGAAAATTATCTGTCACATAGATTCCATGATAATGAAAATATAATTTATCGCGTAATTCTGTATTGAGCTGTTCGATCACAGCACTTCTACGCCCATAGGCACGCAGCTTCTTTGCCTGCGGATTCTTGTATGGCCGCATCCACAACCGGACAACATATGCCAGCACAAAGACATACAGCATCGACAACGCCGCAACAATAATATACGCAATCCCCGTATACACATATGGGAAATCCGGTTCACTGATGACATAAGAATCATAGAATCCATCTAAAATGTTCATCGGAACCTCTCCATTTTTTGACAATCCGGCTATGATATGATCTGTAACTACCTCGTCCTTTACGATACGTCCCTTCACTGTCCGCTTATCAATACTGTTTTGTGGCTGTTTTGTTTTAATAAGCAGAAACACCATATGATCATCTTCAAAGCAATAATAATAGGCACCCTTGATTTTGTTTTCCACCAGATAATTATATCCCGTGTAATACAGATTCTCCGCATTGTACCGGACACTTGTAGTGCCATCTGAATATAGCTGCGCAATCTGATCCTCAATCGGCTCAATCTTCGTAAGCTCATAACATTGCACCGCATGGAACAGCGAATAACGCACCGCCACAAAAATGAGTACAAGCAATAAGACCATGATAGGGAGCATCATCGCCAATGTATTTTTTATCATTATGATTTCAAACTTCTTGTGCTTCATCGAATCCTGTCGCCTTTTGTCAATTTTCTCTATCTTAACATTTAACGAACTTCCATTCAACTTTTTTTAACACTTCGCAGGCAGGCGCATAGTATAAACCATAAGAATTTTTAGCGGAGGCATCTCATGAGCGATTTGTCAGCTACACAGTGCGGTTGCGGCTGTGGAAATGGTTTTAACATCGGAAATGGCAGCAACTGTTCCTGCATCTGGATTATCATCCTGTTGTTATTGTGCGGTGGCTGTGGCGGCGGAGGATTCTGCGGTGGAAACGGTTGCGGTTGCGACAATGACTGTATCTGGATCATCCTGATTCTCCTCTTCTGCTGCGGAAATAACAATGGCGGCGGTTGCGGCTGCGGTTGTTAATAGAGGAATTCTTCGGGACTCCCTTGCAAGTTCACTTGTAAGGGAGTTTTTGTTATCTGTTGTATGACAGCGGTTGCATCCTCTTCCTCCGGCTCATATTTTTACAGAGTCGCACATATATTAGACTAACAAGATTTCAGAGCATCCGCCATGCTGCATAATCATCCGCTCGATCAACTGATCCATGACGACTCCCTGTTTTTCTTGGAAGCCATGATTCCTTTTGTGGACTATGCCTACAAAAAACCGTTGATCCTCTTAATCAAATATCAGGAAATCCGCGCCCTGATGCAATGCTTCGACCACCCGGACTATGTTGCCTCCTGCGGGTTCGACTGTCACCCGGAAAGTTCCGAAGAAATGATGGAATGCATGTGCCGTTTCCTGCCGGGCGATTTTGCAGGCAATATCAAGAACATGCAGCAGATGCTTAAAATGATGCAGGTCATGCAGGCGATGAATGATTCTGGATCACAGGGACCGCCACCAAATAATAATTGTGGAAATCCCTGTGATTTCCCGCCACAACCGGGCTGCGGTGCACCACCTCCGCCACCGGACTATGCGCCGCGGCAGGACATTGGTAGAAATCCAGATCATAATTGCAACAACCAGTCAGGCAGGCACAAGGATCTTTATTCCAGCGTCATGGATATCCTGAATTCCCAATAAATAGAAAGGTTCTCCTATGTTTGAACAAAACCCGAAACTTCGAAACATCCATCCAACCAAATTACGAATTATCAACGAAATCAAGGAGCAGAGCAAATACCAGTCCGCCGAGGAGCTGCTGCCGCAGATTCTGCAGATCAATCAGGAATTAAAACGCCGGAACTTAAGCTTCACGAAAGAAGAATCCGCGTTGCTTCTCGAAGCGATGGAAGAAAGCATGTCCCCGGCGGAGCGTCAGAAATTCCAGATGATCAAATCTTTTTTCCTGTAACAAAAAACGGTTGCCTGACACGGTACAAAACCATTGTCAGACAACCGTTTTCTTTCTATTTCTTCAGCAAATATTACTTACATACAATATTTACGATCTTACCCGGTACGTAAATTTCTTTTACGATGTTGCCAGTCAGCTTATCAGCGACGATCTCCTTTGCACGGGCAAGTACGGCATCCTTATCCTCATCCTTTGCGACAAGAACCGTTCCTCTTACCTTACCGTTGACCTGTACACCGATCTCGATCGTTGCATCAACGGTCTTTTCTTCCTCGTACTGTGGCCATGCACTGACAGACAAGAAATCTTCATGTCCGAGAGACTCCCAGATTTCTTCTGTCAAATGTGGTGCAAACGGGCAGAGAAGCTTGATGAAGATCTCAAGCTGTTCTTTGCTCAGCTTACCAGCACTGTAAACAGTATTGGTCAGTGCCATCAAGGTTGCGATTGCTGTATTAAACTTTGTTTCCTCGATATCACTGCTTACCTTCTTGATTGCCTTGTGGAAGCTTACCTCCAAAGCATCTGTGGAAGGATCATCAGATACCATATCTGTCATACCTGCTACACGCTCCAAGAAACGCTTACATCCCTTTACAGAGCTGTCACTCCAAGGAGCTGCGGCTGCATAATCACCCATGAACAATACATATGTCCGGAGCGTATCTGCGCCGTAATCTTCTACGATGTCAAGTGGATCGATAACATTTCCCTTGGACTTACTCATCTTATCACCATCTGGTCCTAAGATTAGTCCCTGAATCGTACGCTTTGCATATGGCTCCGGTGTATTTACCTCGCCGAGGTCATACAGGAAACGATGCCAGAATCTGGAGTAGATCATATGTCTAGTTACATGCTCCATACCACCGTTGTACCAGTCAACCGGCATCCAGTAGTCGATCTTCTTACGATCTGCAAATGCCTTATCGTTGTTTGGATCAATATAACGCAGGAAATACCATGATGATCCTGCCCACTGTGGCATAGTATCCGTCTCACGCTTTGCATCACCGCCACACTTCGGACACTTGCAGTTTACATAGGAATCAATCTTTGCCAGTGGAGACTCACCGTCCTCACCCGGCTCGAAGTTCTTCACATCTGGAAGCTCCAGAGGAAGCTCCTCATATGGCACGGCTACGACACCACAGGATGGACAATGTACCAGAGGAATTGGCTCACCCCAATATCTCTGACGGTTGAATGCCCAGTCCTTCATCTTGAACTGTACGCCTGCTTCGCCAACACCCATCTTCTTGATTTCCTCAACCATGCGGGCGATGGAATCCTTCTTATTTGTAAATCCATTCAGGAACTCTGAGTTGATCATCTCACCGTCACCCGTATAAGCTTCCTTCGAGATATCGCCACCCTTGATAACCTGAATGATATCAATGCCAAATGCCTTTGCAAAATCATAGTCACGCTGGTCATGAGCCGGTACTGCCATGATCGCACCAGTACCATATCCCATCATAACGTAGTCAGCAATGAAGATTGGAATCTTCTTGCCGTTCATCGGGTTGATACCCATAAGACCTTCGATCTTCACACCTGTCTTATCCTTGACAAGCTGTGTACGCTCGAACTCGGTCTTCTTCTGGCATTCCGTACGGTATGCCTTGATGGCATCCATATTTGTAATCTTGTCAGCATATTTATCGATCAGCGGATGCTCCGGTGCGATAACCATGAAAGTTACACCGAACAATGTATCTGGTCTTGTTGTATAAATCTGAAGCTTCTCATCTGTTCCATCGACATCGAAGTTTACAAATGCACCAGTAGACTTACCAATCCAGTTTTCCTGCTGCTGCTTTACATTTGCAGGATAGTCGACATCCTTCAGACCCTGCAGAAGCTTATCTGCATATTCTGTAATCTTCAGATACCAAACCGTCTTCGACTTCTGTACAACCTCGCTGTGGCAGATATCACACTTACCTCCCTGACTGTCCTCGTTGGAAAGAACAACCTTACAGCTTGGACAATAGTTAACGAGTGCTGTATCACGGAATACAAGTCCCTTCTCGAACATCTTCAGGAAAATCCACTGTGTCCACTTGTAGAACTTCTCATCGGTTGTATCGATCACACGGCTCCAGTCAAACGAGAATCCAACCCGCTTCAACTGCTCGGTAAATCGCGCGATATTCTGATCTGTGATCTGACGCGGATGGGTACCTGTCTTGATTGCATAGTTCTCTGTTGGCAGACCAAATGCATCGAATCCGATTGGGAACAATACGTTGTAACCCTCCATACGACGCTTTCTGGATACGACTTCTACACTGGAATAAGCCTTGATATGTCCTACATGCATACCCGCTCCACTTGGATAAGGGAACTCTACTAATCCGTAGAATTTCTTCTTGTCTGAGAAGTCCTGTGCTTCAAACACCTTGGCATCTTCCCATTTTTTCTGCCATTTTTTCTCGATTACTTTGAAATTGTGTCTCATAATGTCTCCTTTTACTAAATCCGCCTCTTATACGAAACGGTTTAATTTATCATCATATTTATAATCCACAGCCGCAAGTTTTTGCTCGAGATCTTCTCTTGCAGTCCGGAATTGTAAACAAAAGCTGTCCAGATTGATGCCGTCATCACGCAGTCTCGTATTCACAAAGCTTAAGAGCATCATCGGATCCTTCGGTAAATTTTCGATTGCCATTATAACACCTCTCCGGTAATCAGCCAAGGGGCTGGTTGATTTACAAACATACTATCTTTGTTTGTCTTTGCCACATTGATCTGCAATACCTCCATATTTGAGATACCGTACTTATCAAAGAGTGGCTTGATGCCAGACAGGATATTTAACTCCAATGTATAGATGACAAACTGCATCTTCGGATTCTTCTTCAGCAGTCTCTGAATATCTTCTTCGAGATGCTTGTTCGCAACGATAAAGGAAAGTCTTGGTGTTGGAATCTTCGCCATAGATCCCTCGGATAAGTCTGGGATGATCTGGACGTTGTGCACGCCAAACTGCTTCACATTATCCTCCATCGTATCCTTGGCGCCCTTATCATTCTCCACACAGATGATTGCGCCATCACTTGCCACAAAAGCTGCCTCGATTGCGATACTCTCTGCATCAACTAAACAGATCGTATCCTGCGAATCCACACCGAGCAGACTCATGATGACGGCACGGATTTCCTTGCCAACATACTTGATCGGTCCCTTCGAGAACATCTCGTTGCGCATACCGATCCGGTACGATTCTCTTGTCTTCTCATTCAGAATGAAGATTACTGTCGGGCCTGTGATCTTTCGGTTGATCACCTCTTTGATCTTGACATGTTTTACCTGTCCTTCTTCCTCGATGCCAACCGCATACCACATATCATAATCGCCAAAGCCTGCCTCCCAGAAATCATAGAACAGATCCTCATGGGATTCATCTGCAAAAATCAGCACACGTTTGTGTCCTTCCACGGTCGGTATTACATTTTTCTGTTTTCCACAAATATCCAGAAGTTTGATCTTCTCCGGACTTACCTGCATCTCTTTTGAAAAATACTCCATCCAGTTTAAGATCTGCTTTGTTGCATAACTACCTTTTGCCATACTCGCTCCTCCTTGTCTCTCTATGTTTGTAACCCTTTATTTCTCGTCTTTCTCTGTTTCTTTTTTCTCTGCTTCCTTCGTCGCATTTTCATGCTTTTTCAGATGCATCTTCTCCATCCAGCGGCGGAACACCTGCTTCATCCGGCTTTCCCTCAATGTCTTTCGCTCATCGTGGCGCTCCTGGTAAATCGGCTCTCCAGTCTCCTCGTCGAATTTCTTCAAGCGGATATAATCGCCTGTGGCTGAAGATAAATCTTTCGCACGCAGCTTGTCCCGGAGCTGTACTGCGAAAAATGCATACAGACACGCAAATACCGGAACACCTAAGATCATACCTGCCACGCCGAACAGATCACCACCCACTAAGATTGCAAGCAATACCCAGATACCGGAGATTCCGGTTGCATCGCCTAAGATCAATGGTCCTAAGATATTGCCATCAAACTGCTGCAATACAATGATCCAGATGATAAATACCACGAACATGATTGGATCATCCATCAGTGCTAACAACGCACCCGGTACCGCTCCGATAAACGGTCCGAAGAATGGAATGATATTTGTCACACCGACAACCACACTGATCAGCACCGCATACCGCATGTGTACGGCTGAAGTAAATATAAAGCATATGATTCCAATGATACAGGAATCTAAGATCTTACCATTGATAAATCCGCCGAACACGACATTTGCATACGAGCATCCTTCCATGATCTTGTTACCTGTCTTCTTGGAGAACAGACAATAGATCACTTTCTTGCACTGCGCCAGCAGCACATCCTTGCTCATCAGCAGATAGATCATAACGATCAGACCGATCAGGAAATTCATGACTGCCTTGATTCCGACAACCACGCCGGAAGAAAGCGTTTTCACGATTGTGTCGAGGTTCGGCATGATCTTATCCTTCAGAATCGTAAACACATTATTTTCTGCATAATCAAGCACCTGTGACAACTTATCCTCAATCATCTGATTCTGTGCAAATACTTTTTTGATCCACGCCTCAGCTGAATTGATATAATCCTCTGTGCTGTTCACAAGATCTGTCAGACTCTCATACACACGTGGGATTACCAGCCACAACAATCCAACCAGCAATCCAAGGAACAAAAGCACCGTCAGAATCAAAGCCGGAACCTTCACCTTCTTATAAACCCTATCGTATTCCGCTTCTTTCTTAATCTTACAGATCAAAAAGGAAAGCCCACGCCGGATATAGATCATGATTGGATTCAACATAAATGCGATCACAAGTCCGATAATGATCGGTGTCATCGCAGAGACAACATTCCCGAGAAATCCGAAAATAGACTTCCACTGCTTTATGACTTCTGCAAACAAAATACATGCACAGCCAGCAAGTGCAAGCATAACCCCAAGTTGAAGAATATTTTTATTCCACTTATTTTTCACGCATCTGTCTCCTTCTACTCATACAATAATTACGATTTATTATAGCATTTTTAATTGGTAGAAACAACCTAATTCTTGTTGACACTCCCTATATTATTGACTAAAATATTTTCATATAATACGCAAAGGGGTGTATGCACAGATGTATCGGAATATCATCAACGACTTTGCTAACTGGTACGACCAGACAAAGCGCAAAATCTTATATGTAAAGGGCGCAAAGGGTGTCGGTAAAACATGGGCGGTTCGCGATTTTGCCACAGCCTTTTTCAAGCAGCAATGCTATATCAATCTGGCAGAAGATTCTGCCTGTCAGGATGCCATCGCCGGCGATTCCAATCTGGATCTGCTGCTGTCTCAACGTTTTCCGTTTGGAGACGCATCAGATTGTATTTTTATCTTTGACGAGGTACAGGCAGTGCCGGACTGCGCGGAATTTTTCTATGCTTTCCGCAAGAATCATCCAGATTACACCATCTGTCTGATCGCATCCTCGATGGAATTTACAGAGTTTGAATACAGTCACCCGGACGTTTTTGAGATCTTCCGCATGCGTCCGATGACCTTTGAAGAATATATGATTGCAAGCAAGGCACATCCTTTCATAGATGCAATTTCAAAGCATAAGGACACGCCGCTTACCAATCTTGAAATCGGCGCAATCACCTCTATGCTCCGGGAATACCTGTTAGTTGGCGGTATGCCGGGCGTAGTCCATGCGTATCTGAAGAACCGGGATCTGTCCATCATCCGTCCGATGCAGGAGGCACTGTTGGAAGACTATGTCCAGCTTATGAAACAGACTTACCCGGTCGCACTCTACCAGCGATGCAAGCGCATCTTCCGGAGTATCCCAGAGCAGCTTGCCCGTGAGAATAAGAAATTCATGTACAAATCCGTCGATTCCAATGCACGCAGCCGGGAATACGCTGAAGCAGCACAGGCTTTATGCAACCTCGGAATCGCCCGGAAACTGCCACGTCTGACATCTGGAAATCTTCCTTTGGAAGAGCATGTTGATTACAAATCCTTTGAGCTGTTCTTCATCGATCATGGTCTGCTCCGTGCCGCTTATGGACTTCCTATGAACGAGGAGATTGATGTGAACGATATCCTGGCAGAAAAATGTGGTGCGATTGCAGAGCAGTTTATCTTCCAGGAGTTAAGCTCCAAGATTCCTTATCTGTACTATTGGGTATCCGGCGCAACCGCGCGCGTTCCGTTTGTCTATGAAGGAGAAGATGCCCCGGTTCCGGTCGATATCCGTTTCGTCCCGAATTCAAAGGCACAGAATATTAAGACATTCCGAAGTAAAAATTCAAATACAAACATTGCAGTGAAAGTAAGCTTCAATCAGGTGTCTCTCGATGGAGACACCTTGAATATCCCAGCTTACGGTCTGTGGAACATGTAAGCTACTGCATCTCGATCAAACGGATGAAATCCTGATCGGATACAGCCTTACTGTAATACCACCCCTGCATAAAATGGCAGCCAATGTCGGCAAGGTGATCGCGCATCTCCGCGGTCTCCACGCCCTCTGCCACGATATGTAACTCTAATTCATTCAGCATACCGATCGTATGCTTCAACGTAATTCCAGCTTTCGTGCTCTTAAATGCATCCCAGATAATATACTTATCCAGTTTGATGATTGAAAATGGCATATGGTTGATATAATCAATATTCGCATAGCCAGAGCCGTAATCATCCAGAGAGAATTTAATTCCATACTGTACGAGATCCATGATATTTGCATTGACCGTATCCGCCATACTGATGGTCGCAGTCTCCGTAATCTCAATGTTAATCTGATTCGGACGCACATCGTATTTTTCCATGATCTGTTTTACCCGGTCTGAAAAATGCTGCTGCATCAGCTGCACCGGACTGATATTGACCTCGATGTACTCTACCGTCGTCTGCGCCAGCTTGAAATCATGAATAAACCGGCACACCTTATCCAGAATCACTTCTCCCATCTCAATAATCATACCGTTCCGCTCCGCGATCGGGATGAAATCCTCCGGTGATATCCAGCCAAGTTCTTCATCATGCAAGCGTACCAGTGCTTCAGCGGAGTTATAAACGCCCTTCTCCACCGAGAAGATCGGCTGATAATATACCATCAGCTCATCCCGGTCGAGTGCCTGCTTGACCGCCTTTTCAAACGCTTTGTCCTGTTTGATCTTGCCTAAATCGTAATCCTTTGCATACGTGATTCTACCCTTCTGCAACCGCTTCGCCATTGACATAGAGTAATCCATAACCTCGACCAGCTGTCCATATGCAGACGCATCTGTCGGACAATTCACACAACAGATGGATGCAGACATCATAATGCCTGCCTGATTCTCACTGTACCACGGATGGCGGAACCGCTCATGTACCGTCTGTGCCACCGCGTCAATCTGATCCAGATCCTTGTATAACACGATACAGAACTGGTCTGCGCCCAGACGGAACACCGTCTTGGCAAATGGAAGCGTCTCCATGAAAGCGCCGATCTGCCGAAGCAGATTATCTCCATTTTCAACGCCATAGGTCTTATTGATAAACTTGAAATCATCCATCGCAACGACTACGATTCCAAATGGTTTTTCGTTAATAAAAAAGGTGTGCAGATATTCGCCAAAAAAACGCCGGTTAAACTGCTTTGTCACCGTATCAATGACCGCATTTGGATTCTGCAGATAATAATAAATCGTCAGACAGACCGTTGCTGTCACAAAATTCAACAGCAATACATGTGTTTTTAACTGCAAAAAGACCGCTAACACAACAAGCAGCATATGAAACAGTACAACCATTGCCTTGGCAAACAATGTATGATTCACCCGGTGCAATGCCACGACCGAGCTTGCCACAATTGCAGCTATCGCAACCGTGATCAGCACCAGCACTCCATAGTCATAGGTATACTGCCAGCCTTCCGCCTCGTATACCCAATGGGTATATGGATTCGTCACCAGTGCAGCCACATCAACCACGCCACACAATGCCAGCATCCATTTGGCATGCAGCATCTGCTTTGCATTGATATGTACGATCTGCAGCACGTAGTATGCAAACAGCAGTGGAATCGCATTCAGCGCCAGATGCTGCAAGGTGCTTGTCACCCAGAATCCAGCATTTCCTTCCGTGCCGAACATTTGTGCCAGCTTCGTGCTGACGATCTCCAGTCCCGTTGAGACAAAGACTGCGGCAAGTGCCACTAAAAATGTCCGGTGACTCGCAAGCGGTATTCTTTTTTCATGAAAATACCATATGATTATAATAAGCAACAGATAAATCGCCGCATAATCATATGCCAGATCCCAATTCAACATAGGCACTCCCCGTTCCTAATAAACACTACCTTCCATCCATACATTCAAATCCAGTTCCTGTCCGATTCCTGCGATCGTGCCAGTTCCTGTATACTGCCAGCCAGAATACAGATATGGGAAATCCGGCTGATTCGCATAATGTGCCAGCCACAGCTTATAATCTCCCAGTCTTGTCATATCCAGCTTCTGTACAAACCAGTTCCGGTTCGAATAAATCATCGGTGTGTAGCCTGCGCTCTTCACGGTCTCGCAGAATCCGACAACGCCATCCGTCCGTGCATCATTAGAGAGGTCAGCGGTTCTCGCTCCGTCCGCATAGACCTCCTCTGTATCAATCACAACCGGCATATCGAGCGTATATGCAGATGCCAGATTCAGCGCAAACTGTGCTTCCTCCACACCTTCCTCGTAGCTGATCGCCTGGCTGTAAAAATAAATTCCTACCTTGATTCCGGCTGCTTTGGCGCCCTCTATATGCGTCTGAAACATCTCATCTGCCACCAGTTTGCCTTCCGAGCCATAGCCCCGGTATCCAACCCGGATAAATGCGATTGTAACGCCTGCCTGCTTCAACGCATCCCAATCCAGTTCTGCCTGATAGGAAGACACATCCACAGCAAGTTCAGACAGCCGGCTGCCATCTCCGGCATGGTATGCCATGATCGTGTTGTCGCCGTCCTCCATGTAGAAATTATCTGTCTGGAAATCGTTGCGCGGCACTTCCTTTACAATCTTATAAAATTCACAATTCGGAATATCGCCAACCAACACATAACTGGCTTTCGCAAACTGCCAAAAGTTCGTGTAGATCATCTGCGCTTCTGCGCCCGGCTGCAATGTCCATATATACCCTTGTCCCGTCACAGGAACCGGCTTATATTTCTTGCTTTTTCCGATATTGACACCTATGACTACACCGATCAGGACAAGCACGAGTGCAATGGCGCCAACCAGTATCACATGTGGCCAGTATATCTCATAATCTCTTTTTTTCTGCTGTTCCATACTCATTGGTGAACCTTTCTTAACCTACTTCCTATCATATCACAAACGGGCATCTGACTCAACCGGAAACGCCTTATTTTTCGAGCGTTTTATTATATATACGCCGAGCACACACAACCCGACTCCGCCGACAATCAACACCAGAGCCGGCACACCATTCTCTGAAAAAATCGGCAGGATACGCGCAATCTGTTTCGGATAAAATCCAGCTGTCACGGACAATGCATTGTTGAAAAAATGCATGAGCATGCCTGGAAGCAAACTCTCCGACTGTACTGCCACATAGCAGAGTGCCATACCTATCAGTGCTGTCGTCGGTGTCTGCACCAAATTCATATGATACAGTCCGAACACGATCGCAGCCGTCAGGATTGCCGCCCGTTTCTTCATCGTATGCTCCAGCGAAGATAGCAGAAATCCCCGGAACAAAAGCTCCTCGCACACCGCCGGAAGCAGAGCAATTAGCAGCAGACAGACTCCATATCCATATGAATAGATCGCTTCCATAGATCCTGTCATACTCTCCGCGCTCTCCGGAAACAACATGCTTGTGATACTTGTCAGGAGCATACCTACCAGAATTGTTCCCATCATCAGCACAAGTCCGCCAAACAGAAATCCCGGACGACAAAGCCGGATGCGGAATGTCTTTCGCATATCCTTCTTTGTATACCACGCCGTCAGAAGCGGAACCCCACCGACAATGCCCTGTGTGACAAGCAATCCAACAAGCATACTCTTCGCACTGGCAAAACCGCCGGCATAAATCATCAGCACAAGCACGACCGGCAGTACCAGACAGGCATCTCCAACCGATGGGACACCACCCTTGATCATATTGCTTCGGCGTTCAAAGATCTGCACATTTCCAGTTCCATCGCCAAACAAAATCGCTTCACTGTTGTAGAGCTTTCCAAGCACAAGCACTGCAATAATTCCGTATGCTACATTGCTGAACAGCACAATCGTAATCGATGAAAAACTGAACTTAAACGCCAGCAGATCCCGGATCAGCAGACAGATATTGGCAACCGGAACAAGTGCCATATTCCGGGTAAGTGTGACATTTGGCATAAACCCAATAAATGATGCAAACATCACAAGCAGCATAAGCGGCGTAATATAATTATTTGCCTCCTTGTAGGTCTTTGCAAATACGCAGAAACACATGGAAAGCACACTGATCAAAACTGCAAAAGCAAGAATACACAGGCAGCAGACTAAGATTGCCGGAACGAATTTTGACACCTGTATTTTCGAAACCATACTGGTCGTCTGTGCCGCCAGTTTGTACAGATATACACCTGTCTCTTATACACATCTCCGAGCCCACGAGACTAGGCATGATCTC
>ENA-UBIY01000674-UBIY01000674.1-human-gut-metagenome-genome-assembly--contig:-NODE-674-length-12670-cov-8.965914_pt1 | contig 12670 bp, 9 predicted proteins | sample MGYA00244945_ERZ654882 | MGnify/ENA primary metagenome ERZ654882 (study PRJEB26926, sample SAMN06164824) | human gut metagenome | biome: ENVO:00009003; feature: ENVO:2100002; material: ENVO:00002003...
TGGTAAGGAATTGGCTAATCGTAGGAAAAAGAAATAGATATGGCGAAATTATATTTTAAGGTAGGTAGTGACTGGGAAGAAGTTGTAAGGCTCCGTAATGAAATTGTGAAGTTAAAACAAGAGTTAATGAGCATGGATGGCACGCAGTCTCCTGCTGCTTTCAAGGCTTTGAATGCCCAACTTGCTGCATCCAACCAAAGATTGGATGAGTTGGTGACTAATGCAGCCAAAGCTGGAGCGGAGATGGAAACGGGATTCAAAAGGAAAATCTTCGATGCTTCCCAGGCCGTGAATGGATTGTCGGAAAAAATAACATTTCAACGTGGAACTATCCAACAATTGAAAAATGAATTGTCCGGTCTTAAAGACAAGTATCGTGAAGCATTAAAACAGGATGGTGATACTTCTTCCTTAGAAGCTAAAATAAGGTCTACAAATGAAAAATTGAAAGAGCAAAAAAGTTCTTTATTTAACCTTACCCAGGAACAGGCTAACGCCCGCTTGTCAGTAAAGAAGCTCCGCGATGAATATGCTTTGTATCGGCAAGATGGTGAAAAAAATGTAGATGTAACTAAGCAGGTGGAACAAGCCATGTCTAATATGGGTAAGAAACTGCTGGGAGGTTATTCAATCAAAGAATTCTTGTCAAGTATGATTCGTGTTCGTGGCGAATTTCAATCCATGCAGACCGCTATTGAGACTATGGTTGGAAAGGATATGGCAGGACAACTGATTCCGCAAATCAAGGAGCTGGCTAAGATTTCTCCACTTACTATGTCAGATATGGTTGGAGCAGAAAAGATGATGCTTGGATTTAACATACAAGCAGAAGACACTATCAAATACTTGAAAGCCATTAGTGATATTTCTATGGGGGAATCCAGTAAGTTCAATTCGCTAACTTTGGCATTTTCACAGATGTCAGCAGCGGGTAAACTTATGGGGCAGGATTTGAATCAAATGATAAACGCTGGATTCAACCCGTTACAGATTATCTCCGAAAAGACCGGAAAATCTATCGCAACTTTGAAAGATGAAATGTCCAAAGGTGCTGTTTCCGCTGAAATGGTTCAACAGGCATTCATTGATGCAACTTCCGCAGGTGGTAAGTTCTATAATATGTCTGAGAATGCCTCAAAGACTATCAATGGTCAGTTGTCTATGATGCAGGATGCTTTGGATTCCGTGTTTAACGAATTGGGAACAAAGTCGGAAAGTGTTATCATGGACGGTATTCAAATGACAACTTCGTTGATTCAGAATTATGAAACAGTAGGTAAGATCTTGGCTGGATTAGTGGTTACTTATGGTACATACCGGACCGCAGTGATGCTTGTTACTGCTGCCGAAAGTAAACATACTCTTGTGGAGATTGGACTTACCAATGCCCGTTTATTGGCACGAAAAGCGCAGTTAGCTTTAAACGCTGCAATGCTTACCAATCCTTATGTAGCTTTAACTGTCGTTATCGGTGGGCTTGCTACTACAATGTGGGCAATGTCTGATAGTACAACTGCTGCCGCCCGTGCTCAAAAAGAATATAACGGCATTAAAGATGCAGCATTTAAAAAAGAACAGGAACACAAGCTGAAAATCGAAGAATTATTGACGGCTGCTCGTGATGAGAGTTTGGCTACTCTTACTCGGCAAAAATCATTAGAAGAACTTCGTAAAGAATATCCTAAAATTTTCGAACAATACGATATTGAAAAGCTAAAGTTGGAGGATATCTTAAAGTTGAAGCAAAAAATAAACGAAGAAGATTCAAGGCGTTCTGTTCAAGGCAGGAGAGATGATTATAATGCTCTAAAACAAACGATTACTAACCAACGGAGATATTTGCAGCTATTTGATAATCCTGATTTACGGAAGAATATGTCTGATTCCGATAAAGAAATATGGAAAATGTTTTCTGGTAATCAGTCATACGTACAGGTGCGTGAGCAAATGGAGAAAAACTCTGAACTTTTAAAAAAGTATCAGAAAGACATGTTCGATGATAATATTTCCGCTTACAAATCCAATCTTAAAAACTATTCTAAGGAGAAGCTTGAAACGGAATTGAAACTTGCTCAATCGTCTGCATCCAAACGCAATGGTTTTGTTGTAAACGGGATGATGGTTAAAGGGGGAGATTTAGAAAGTGTTATTTCTTCAATTAATGGAGCGTTGGCTAAAAAGAAATCCCCTACTACTTACAAGCAGGATTATGAGAAAGCGAAGAAAGACTGGGATGATGCTAAGAAGAAACTTTCTGAAATAGAAAAGAATAAATCCAAGTTTACTTCAAAGCTGTATGAAGAAGCTAAGAAACGAGTAGAAACAACTGAAAAAGCCTATAAAAATTTGGGCGGTATTACTGGTAGTTCTTTGACCAAGCAGGAAAAAGCTGCTGAAAAGCAAAAAAAAGAACAAAAAAAGACAGCCGAACAACTTCTTTCACTTCACCGTCAGAACCAACAGGATGAAATCAACCTGATGAGAGAAGGCACGGAAAAGAAGTTGAAACAGATTGACCTTGATTATCAGAAACAGATTGATGCGATAAGAAAACAGGAGGAAGAATGGAGCAAAGCCGGTAACGGTAAGCTGACCGACAAGCAGGCACAGAAAATTTCAGAAGCTTATACCAATGCCGAAAGTATGAGAGATAAAGATATTTCCGATGTAACTGAAGGACAGCTGAAAGCCGAACAACAGGCTTTGAACGACTACTTGAAAGAATATGGCACGTTCCAGCAGCAGAAATTGGCTATCGCCCAAGAGTATGCGGAAAAAATAAGGAAAGCACAGGAAGAAAACGGTGTTAATAGTGCACAAGTAAAGTTACTGGAGAAACAACGTGATGTTGCCATACAGAACAAGGAAACAGAAGCCATAAAAGCCAATATAGATTGGGTTACTGTGTTCGGTGAGTTTGGTTCCATGTTTTCCGACATGATAAAGCCCGCCTTGGACGAAGCGAAAAAATATGTACGGACTGACAAGTTCAAGAACTCCGATCAGGCAAGCCAGAAATCATTGATTGACGCCATCAGCCAGATGGAAAAGTCTTTGGGTGGTACAAGTGGAGTCAACTTCAAGAAACTTGGAGAGGATGTAAAAGCCTATCAAATAGCAGAACAGAATCGTATCAGTGCCATAGGGATTGAAACAGCTGCTTTGGAAAGACTAAAGAAATCACAGGATGATTACACCAAAGCGCAGAAGGGCGGAACGGAAAGTGAGAAACAAGCCGCAGCAAACGCTCTTGAAACAGCACGGCAGAATGCTGACATTGCATCCGCCAATGTGAAGACACAGACTGATATCGCCAATCAGGCCCAGCGTAATGTGACTGATACCGCCACCAGACTGAAAGCAAGCATGGAAAATTTGTTGGGAGGCTTGCAGCAGATTTCATCCGGTGGATTGTATAACGCATATAGCGGAATTATCAAAACCGTGAACGGATTCAAGGATGTCATAGGAAAAACGTCAGAATCTCTTAAGGAGGTCCCCATTGTCGGATGGATTCTGTCCATCATTGACGTACTCAAAGACGGATTAAGTGATCTTGTCGGTGGTCTGCTTGATGCTGTTCTGAACGCTGTCAGTGGAATTATCGGTGATGTCTTGTCAGGGGATTTGTTTGTCACAATCGGCAAGTCATTGAGGAACGGCATAGGAAACATCCTGAACGCAATCTCATTCGGAGGCTTCAACTCCTTGTTTGGAATAGGTGGAAACGCCAAGGAAGTACAGGAAACGATAGACAGGCTGACGGACAGGAATGGAACTTTGCAAACGGCCATCGAGGATCTGACTGACGAGATGAAGGCAAGCAAGGGAATGAAATCGGTTGAATCTTACAGGGAAGCTGTAAAGTATCAGGAGGAAGTCAATAAAAACTATCTGCAAATAGCAAAGGAGCAAGCCGGATATCATAAGAGCCACGGCAGCTGGCAGCATTATCTGAAATGGACGGATGAAATGCTGGAACACGCAAGAAAAGCTACCGGCATGCAGGATTTCTCCGGCACCGATTCCTTGTGGAATCTGACCCCCGAACAGATGAAGGCTCTACGGTCGGACGTATGGTTATGGGATATCATGGAATCTTCCGGTAAGGGAGGTTACGGTGAGCGTGTTACCGACAAGCTGGATGATTATATAGAGCAGGCAGGAAAACTGGAAGAACTGACCGACAGTCTTTATGAGGGCCTGATCGGAATGTCATTCGATTCCATGTATGACAGTTTTATAAGCAGTCTGATGGATATGGAGAAGAGTGCGGAGGATTTTGCTGATGACATATCCAAATATTTCATGCAGGCGATGCTGTCAAATGCCATCGGTGAACAGTTTAGTGACAAACTGAGGACATGGTATGATAAATTCGGTGAAGCCATGAAGGATGATGGTACGCTTGATAATAATGAGCGTAAGGAGCTGATGGATGAATACATGGGTTATGTGGACGAAGCCATGAAGCTCCGTGACGAGCTTGCCGCAGCAACCGGATATGACAAGATTTCACAGGAAGCAGCTTCCCAGTCTGCAAGCAGCAAAGGTTTCCAAACCATGTCTCAAGATACCGGCGAAGAGTTGAACGGGCGGTTTACAGCATTGCAGATTGCAGGAGAAGAGATAAAGAATCAGAATATTATTCAATCTCAATCACTTAATCTACTGACAGTAAAAGCAGATGCTCTACTTTCCATAAATACGGAAACAAGGAATATCGCTGATGATACGCGAGATTTGATAGCACAATCTTATCTTGAATTGGTACAGATTTCAGAAAATACAGGGGCAATCGTCAAACCTATTCAACAGATGCAAAGAGATATAGCAGAAGTTAAAAAGAATACAGCAAAATTATAGTCTATGGATGAATTATTAATTAATGGCGAAAACGCTTATACAACATGGGGTGTGAGAATGGGAGAGGGGTTTCTTGATGTTATTGGGGCATCCGCTTCCATGAAGGATTTTATTGAGAACAAAAGCCGACTTGAACATGGGAAACGGGTAATAATCAATAATCCTAAAGTCGATGAGAGGGAAATAACTCTTTCGTTCACTATCGAGAGTAATTCTCAGTCTGATTATCAAGCAAAGAAGAAAGCTTTCTTTGATGAGCTGTATAAAGGTGTGGTTGATATTCAGATTCCTGCTAATAGTAGCGAGGTTTACCATCTTATTTATACTGGCAAGAGTGTCACTTACGCACAGAGTTTAGACCGAACTTTCGGAAAAATTTCAGCCAAGTTTAACGAGCCAAATCCGGCAAACAGAAGCTAATTCACGACATTGGTTTTATTGTCGTGTATGTGAGTGCTCAAAATTGGGCACTCTTTTTTTTATCCCCGAACTTTGAAGACATGGAACAAATCGACATCAAAGACATATCCGGTGCTATCCAGCTTACAACTTTGATCAATGAAGGCTGCAAGCGTAAGTTCACTCTGATGAAGGAGGACTACATCATGTTAAAGTTCTCCTTAGAGAATCCCATATATTTCAAACTTGGCTCATACGTGGAATGTAACTTCGGATTGTTCGAGGTGTGCGACTTGCAGAAGCCCGCATTCAACACCAATACCGCCGGCTACGATTACGAATTAAGACTTGACGCCTACTACTGGAAATGGAAAAACAAAATCTTCAAATATACCCCGGAGACGACCGGACAGGAGGCGTCCTGGAACCTGACCGCTCCGCTTGACGTACAAGCCGGTATAGTCCTTAGAAATTTGAAAGCTCTTGGTTACACATACAAAGGACAGGATTTTGTTTTCTCCATTGATTCCACAGTCGAAAACAAGTCCCAGTTGATGAGTTACGACAACATCAACATCCTTGACGCTTGTTTTGAGATGGCGAAGAAATGGGATTGCGAATGTTGGGTGACTGAAAACATCATCCATTTCGGGCGTTGTGAGTTCGGTGATCCTGTTAATTGGGAGATCGGTGTAAATGTAGAGGAAATGTCCCGTTCGGATTCACAATCGACTTACGCAACGAGAATCTATGCTTTCGGTTCTACAAGGAACATTCCTTCAAATTACCGCCCCGTTGATGAAACGGTGGTGGTGAATGGTGTGGTTCAGAAAAGATTAATGCTGCCCGAGGGTATTCCCTACATTGATGCATACCCTAATATGACTACCGAGGAAGCCGTCGAGCAGGTGGTTATCTTCGATGAAGTCTATCCTCGAAGAACAGGCATCATGTCGGATGTCACCACTATCGAAGTGACGGACAAGGTGGAGAATGAGGACGGCACAACCACCGAGGAAAAATGGAATGCCTACCGCTTTAGGGACACGGGTGTTAACTTTTCCGAGAAATATATCCTCCCCGGTCAGGAGCTGAGGATACGTTTCGCATCCGGGCTTCTCAACGGTTTGGAGTTTGCCGTGAAGTTCAATCCTGAGGGAAAGCCGGAGAAATTGGAGGATGGCGGATGGAACCCTGAGGCACAGCTTTGGGAGATAGTCAGGAATGAGGACTATGGCAGACCGCTTCCCGGTGATGTGCTCTTTCCCCAGGATGGAGATGAATATGTGCTTTCCGGCTGGGACAGTACGAAAATAACCGAGCTGGGGCTTGTGGGTGCCGCCGAGCAGGAGTTGAAGGAAAAGACTGAAAAGTACGCTGCCAAATCCAAGATAGACCCGAGTACCTATGGCTGCACGATGATGTCAAATGACGCATACCGTGAGGATGGCGTTCATAATTTCTATAGCATCGGTCAAAAGGTCAACCTTATCAACAAGGCTTATTTCGAGAACGGAAGACAGTCAAGGGTTATCGGATTTGAATTCAATCTTGATTATTCCTTTGACTCACCTGTTTATACTGTCGGGGAAACCGCCGCCTATTCTCGTATCGGGGAGCTGGAGGAAAAGGTTGAGAGCCTTACCCTAAAGGGACAGACCTATACGGGCGATGGTGACAGCGGTGTGTATGTGATAAGAAGGAATGACTCTACACCGGCCACGGATAGTAACGTGTATTCCGCATTGCGCTCCTTAGTAATGTTCCTTCGTAAGGATCAAGCGGACGGAACAAATTTCTTATTGAAGTTCGGCAAGTTCATCGACTCCATGATTGCCGGTAAAGGTGCCGGTATCTATCCTGACGGGCGCGGTCAGTTCGAGCGTCTTGAGGTACGCGGCTCCGCAGTGTTCAAGGAAATCATCTATAACCGTCTGAACGCACAGGAAGGCGACACCTCATATTCCGAGAACGGAGTCATTGAGTCCGTGGCTTTAGAGAGCGACGGAACTTATACCCTGAAATTGCGCAAGCGCTGGGAGAATGACTTCACCGCATTCCAGGAGGGTGATATAGTGTACGGGATTGTAAACAACCTCTTTTCAACGGGGGAGTATTACGCCTCGTGGATGCGCGTGCTGTCCAAGAATGTCCCGGCCAACTCCATCTCGGTGTTGTCATACCCGGACAGTGAGGTGCCGGGCGGTAAAAACTATCCTCCCACAGAGTTGACGATCATTACCGGAAGAGGAAACGCCTTCAATGAGGACAGGCAAAGCTACTGGTATTTGTCCGCCACCACGGATAAATGTCTTGTCTGGCTGGAAGGAGTAACGAAGCCTGTCTTGGAACAGAACAACTATTACATGATATTGGGGCGTTTGCCCAATTTGGATTTGTTTGACAATCTCCCCGTCAACTATAAGCACTCGTACATATTCGCCCGTGCCGGCATCTTCGGTGAACTTTACCGGGTGGACTGGCAGGGACTGCCCGTACAGGAACTGGTGGACCGTGGCTTTTGGTCGGCCGAAGTCGCGTCCTCTGACAATCCTTACACCAATACGCAGGAGCGGGCGGACACGGTTTGGCACTACGGCTGCAAATGGAAGTGCCTGATGACGGGAACAGCCGACGAACCGCAATATGCGGCGGCCGGATGGGCGATGCTGGAAGGGAACCCGGAATTTACGATAGAGATCGGCAGCACAAAGGGGTGGTATTTTGATATCGAGACTTTTTCCACAACGTTATATATTACCGGCAAGCTGTACAACCGTGACGTGACAGATCATATACTTGACGCTGATGTGAGCTGGACGCGTGATACCGGGAATGTATCAGAAGATAACGCATGGGCGGTGAAGCGTGCCGGCGCCGGGAAAAATCTTCCTCTGACGATAGATGATCTCGGACCGAATTATACCAACATGCGGGTGTGTACGTTTAAAGCACAGGCGTTATTGCGTGACGGGCAGCAGTTTGAAGTGGCGGAGAATTTTGTAACATTTTAAAATGGTTTTATACAATGGCAACAAAGCAACGAAAAATAGAAATCAACTACCGGCTGTTACAAACCAGTTGTAACATCGAGGTGGTGGGCAGCGTGCCGGACATGCAGGTCTACCAGGCTGACAAAGCTGAATACACTCCGGACTATACGCTGACACCGCTGGTCCTGTTTCCGCGGTGCAACGCCACCGATCCGGAAGCGGTGACTAAAATCGGGGCGGTCAACTCCAGGCTGACCAACATGAAGTGGTACGAGCGCATCGGAACCACACGCACACTTATCACATCGACAAACACAGGCTACAGCATTACGGAGTCCGGTGACAGCAAGGGACAGATCACAATGAAAAAAAATGTCACCGTCCTAAAACCCGTCACGCTGGAGTTTTACGCGGAATATGCCGACACACGTACCGGACAGCTGTTTACTTTTCAGATGAGCTGTCTTGTCCGCGCGGTTGACGGTACGGATGCGATCCCCGTATTGACGATAGACAGCCCGTCCACGCTGGACTGGAACCCGGTGCGTGACATCACCGCACAGACCATCACGGCTAAACTGATGGTAGGCGACACGGACGTGACGGCTACGGGCAAATGCAAGTTCTTCTGGTACCGTCTGTTGTCTACGGGAGCGCTGGAGGCGATAACCACAGGAGCGGGTGACAACGACTGGGAGTTTGTATCACTGAACAAGAATGTATATAAGATTGACCGCAATTATATAGGTGATGACATCACGATTGTCTGCAAGGCCACCTATGCGGCTTCCGGGACTCCGGCATCAACCCCGGGCACATCGGACCCGGCAGTCTCTACGGTGATACGCCGCAGGATTCCGAAGATTGAAGCCGACTGGGAGGGCGTACCTACGGGTGTTCCGGATGGGACTTACGCCATCTTTCCCAGACCCGTCATTCGGGATACCATGGGGGTTATCCCGAATCCATCCGCCATGTTTAACTGCCACTGGTACGTCAAGAAGAGCGGAGATGCCGGATATGCCAAGGTTGCCGACGGATACTCTCCCAGGATACCTTTCAGCAACGGCATGATGTTAAAGCTGGAGGTGGAGGACAGAGGCCCTTACGTGGCGCTGACACAAGGCGGCAAGGTGCTCACACAGGGGGGCAAGGCGGTAGTAGTAAGAAAATTTGGATAACATTAAAAACAATAGTAGTATGGCATTTTACATTAAAGTAACGAAGGAGGTTGCCGACCGGTTGCATCTGACCGATATCCGCAACAGGACAGCGGATGGCAATGTATTATTGTGGCAGGCGGACGTGGCACGTTTCCCCGGCGACACGGTATTTGACAGGGCCAAGGAAGCGGGCGGCATCTGCCTGACCCCGCAGGCAGCGAAAGAAGAGATAGACGGTACGGACCATCCCGTCGAAGTATTCACACCTGCCTCTTGGGGGGAGGACAACACCGAAAGCTCCGAAGGCACGGATAGTACGGGAACGACCGGGGAAGGAGGAGCGTCATGAGTTTGGCCAGCGCGACCGGACAGGTCATATTTTCGCAAAAGGGCGGCGTATACATGCCTGCCATCCAGTGTAACCAGGGAGATCTGTATCAGGAGTATATGGGCGAAGCGTCCGCGCCGACGAACATCGCACCGGATTTCGCTTCGCTCAAGCCCGTCTTGTCCTTCATTCTCACCTCTTCGCGGGTGGCGGAAGGGCTGGTGGTCCCTTCCTCCATGAAATGGTATTTCAATGATGTCGAGATCAAGTTCTCGGGCAATGTTTCCACCAACACGTTTGGCGGTGAGACGGGACATTTCAAGTTTATCCCTTACCAGCCCGGTACGACGGATTACTACGGATTGCAGATCGTCAAGAATCTGGTCAAGGCGAGCGGAGCGGCCTCTTGTACCATCAAGGGGGAAGCTACCGTGACGATAGGGAATACCAGCGACACCGTCCAGTTCGTCTATAGCATCCCCATCACCAAGGGGGTCGGAAACCAAAAGCATGTGACGATCATTGCCGGTGACAACAAGTATTTTACCCTTCGGGACAAAGGGCAGAGCTGCATTCTGAAAGCCGTAGCGCGCATGGGCAGTGACGAGATCACTACCGGACTGGCGTACAAGTGGTACAACCAGGTCAACGGTGCGTGGAGCGTGCTGAGCGGAAAGACCACACAGACATTGACCGTCACCAACGATATGGTTGACACGACAGGTGTGTTCAAGGCGGAGGTGTACCAGGGCGGCAAGCTCATCGGTCAGGACACGCAGTCCGTAATGGATGCGTCCGATCCGTTTGATTTGATCCTGAATCCCACGCCCGAGGACGAGACCATCCGGGAAAGTGGTGACACGGTGGTCTATAAGCCCATTCTGGTCAAGCGTGGAAGTACCACCAAGTACAAGGACATGACTTTCTATTTCGTGTTCATGGACAGTGCAGGAGTAGTCCTTAACCCGTCTACTTCCGGTACAGCAGCCACTTCCGGCACGTGTACTTGGGACATGTGCCAGCAGGCAGGAGGCAACGTGGCATGGACCATCACAACCAAGGAATAAGGAGGTGATATGCCGTTGGTGACTAGAACCGGACAGGTCAGTTTTGCTCCAAAAGGTGACAAGGGAGATAAGGGAGCGCGCATGCGTATGCGTGTATGGGGGGCGTCTGTGTCTTACCTGGAGGGCAAGCAAGGGCAGCAGTTTTACGACATTGTACTTTATGACAACCTGCTGTACCTGTGCATCCGTTCGCATACGTCGGTTTCGACGGAAACCCCCAAACAGAATGTGGCTTCGGGAAAAATAAAATACTGGGAAGTAGCACAGAGCTGGACTTTTATCGCCACCAAGCTGTTGTTGACCGAGAAGATCAAGGCGTCCATGATTGATGCGGACGGTATCAGGGCGGTCAATGTGGACATCAGCGGAAAAATCACGGCGGATAGCGGACGTATCGGTCCGTTTTCCATAGATTCCGGCATGTTGTCCTCAAAAACTCTTTATGAGGGGACGGATTCCCATGTCGGTTTCAACCTGTCTGCCGGACAGATAGAGTTTTATAACGAAAGGACATTTGCACGTGTAAAAATCGGAGGGAACACGAAATTTGTCACAATCGAAGGGATATCGTATGATGCCGGAATTGACATACAGAGTCCGAATGCCATGATCGGGATGCACATCAAGACCCTGAGCATTCCTCTGTTCGTGGAGGGGGGTAACATTTTCCTTCATCCGAACAATGACAGTTATGTGTCTCTTCATGGCATAGTGGGGAACTGGAGGAACATATCCGTCAGCACTTCCCTGAATAACAATGATGACAATGTGATGTTTATTAATACGGGTAATATAGAAGTGACACTTCCTCCGGATGTTCCGGGACATACCATATACTTCAAACGTATGAGCGGCGGGGTAAGACTGACAGGCGGGCGCATCCTGCCTGCCCCCGGAGGAAAAGAGATGTCCTCCATTGATCTGGATTATGCGTCCGGATTCGTTAAATGTATGGGCAATTATTGGGTTATGTTTTATTGCGGATAACAGTATTTAATTAAGAATATTATGAAAGTTGATTTTACAAAATTTCCCCTGTTCACGGGGATAGACAGACAGGATATGGTGATAGCGGATATCCGTAAGGATATTGCTGACGGCATTTACAGGAACGTGCCCGGTCTTCCGGCGCACGTGCTTGCGGAGAAGATCTATCGGAACGAGCTTGTGGAGCTTGCCGATGACGAGATTCATATACTTGACCTCTACACTTCCGCTTCGGTGGGGCAGCTCGCCGACTCATGGCAGGATTATAAGAAAAACAATTTGGAAACTGGTAAATAAAAAATATTATGGAAAAGATGGAATTAAGTGAGGCGTTGAAAGCCAATGCCTCAGTACTGGAAGGACTTCTTCCACTTGCAACAAATGAAACAAAAGGATTAGCATCCATGAATATGTGTATAGCATACGTTGGCGAAGGGCCTGTTATTTGCATTAAGCCTACGAAATTAAAACAATATTATTATACTCTACTAACGGTGACAGTATACGAAAATGGATATTTTAAAAAAATCGACTTAGCAGTATATTACCCGGTAAAGAAAGGAGGGCATAAATGCTCTATGTCTGGAAACGGCAACATGTTTGTTAAAGAGGATTCTGATTACAATTTATACATACATAACAAAACTTTAAATAACATAAATTATTGCGTATCAATTATAGGAGCTAGCAAATATATAAATATTCCTTCAATTACGGTAGAAGCACATCCTGCAAGCGTTTTGAATGGTTTAACTTTGACTGATGTAGCAACTATGTAACAAATTATAACATTGTGATCATAAATTTATGCTCTGGAAGGACTGTTAGGGATAAATGATACGTGGTACAAAAGGAGATTTGGTGAAA
>ENA-UBIY01000687-UBIY01000687.1-human-gut-metagenome-genome-assembly--contig:-NODE-687-length-12556-cov-5.473402_pt1 | contig 12556 bp, 9 predicted proteins | sample MGYA00244945_ERZ654882 | MGnify/ENA primary metagenome ERZ654882 (study PRJEB26926, sample SAMN06164824) | human gut metagenome | biome: ENVO:00009003; feature: ENVO:2100002; material: ENVO:00002003...
CATTTGTTGTTTTTTCACTATAAAAATGTTGATTTTATTAAATATATGTGCAATATTACAACTCTAAGAATATCCGATACAAAAAAGGAACCGGTCTGAACCGATTCCTTTATGTAAGCATTTCTATAAAATACTAATTAAGCTTCTACGCTTCTTCTCTTAGCTACAACTGCTACAACTGCGCTTAATGCTGCAACTGCTGCTGCTACGATGTATACCATAACTGAAGAATCGCCTGCTGCTGGAGCTGCTGGAGCTGCTGGTGTTGCTGCACTTACTTCTTTAACTGTTACAGCTGCCTTAGTTCCATCAAATGTAATTGTTACTGTAGAACCATCTTTTGCTACATCAACTTTTGCATTAGCTCCGCCGCTTGATGCATCACCTTCAAGGTTATATTCGCCATTATCCCAAGCATGGTTTGTACGAATCTTGAATTCATAAGATCCAGCCTTAACATCTGTGATGTCTACTGAATATGTTCCATCTGCCTGCTTAACCAAATCTGTGTCCTTATCCCAGTTACCATTGATTGATCCGATAACACTGTATGTGTCATCTGCTGCGAAAGCTGTCATAGCCATCATTCCAATTACCATTGCCATTGCTAAAACGGCTGTAATTACTCTTTTTGCAATTTTTTTCATTTTTTTATTCCTTTCCTAAATACATTATTGTGTCTTACGACTGTCCTTATTCTAATACTTTAATTTTCTTTTTTCAATAGCGTTTATGTTGATTTTCTAATCTAAAAATGTTGATTTTCTGCGATTATACTATGTACAGAAAATAACAAGTCCCGGAAACCTGACGTTCCCGGGACTATAATTATGCTATATTACTTTGTTGCGCCTTTTACAAGTATTGTACATGAAATTCCGTCTACAGTAATTTTTCCGTTTGCTGTTCCGAGGGAATCAGTTCCTGCCTTGTCGCCCTGTACGCAGATTGTCCAGTCACCTTCCGGAAGAGTAACTGTTGTTGCTTCACTTAATGGGTTATATACAACAAAAATTGAATCTGATACTTCTTCCTTAACACCTGTTAATTCATAAGCAATAACACCTTTGTCCGTGTCTTCAGTAAACTTATAATAGCTTGAAGCAGTGTCCATTATTCTTAATGAAGCATGTGCTTTCCTGAATGCTATCATTCCCTTATAGTAATTAAATACTTTCTGGTATGTAGCGTCACTTAATGTGCTCCACTTAATGCTGTTTACTTCATCACCTGCATTATAACTGTCGCTGCTAAATGTTCCGTCACCATTAGGCTTGCTTCTTAATATTTCTTCACCGGCAAGGATAAATGGTGTTCCCTGTGAAGTATATACAATAGCTGCTGAAAGAAGATTCTGTTTAACTTTATCTTCCATACTGTCATTTGGATTAGATAAATTGATTTCATCCCATAATGTCCTGTTATCGTGGCATGATGCATAGACAATGTTCTGTGAGCCCTTTTCTGACCATCCGGTCTTGCCCTGGATTGCTTTCTTAATTACATCTGTATTAGAGATGTTTCCGTTGACATATCCTTTTTCATCCGCAGTAAATACACTACCTTTAATTGCATCACGGATTGTATCACTGAACATTGCAAATCTGTCTAACTTATTAACGTACATCTGTGTTGCCAGTGTTACACCTGACTTAGTAATCTTAGTTGTCATGCTCCAGCCTTCACCATAAAGAATGATAGAAGGATCTATCTTATCTAATTCTGTTCTGATTGCTTTAATCGTATCCATATCAATAAGGCCTACAAGGTCAAATCTGAAACCGTCGATATGATATTCTTTAGCCCAGTATACTACAGAATCAACAATAAACTTACTTACCATAGCTCTCTCTGAAGCTACGTCATTGCCACAGCCTGAACCATTAGCGCCCGGACGATAGAAATAATCAGGTACGAGTTCATTGAAGCAGTAGCTTGTATTGTATGTATGGTTATATACGACGTCCATAACAACGCTTAATCCGTTATCATGTAATGCCTTAACCATCTGTTTAACTTCACTTACACGTGTTGCTCCATTATATGGATCTGATGAGTATGAACCCTCAGGTACATTGTAATTCTTAGGATCATAACCCCAGTTGTACTGTTTTGTATCTAACTTAGTCTCGTCAACTGTTGCATAATCATACATTGGTCCGATCTGGACATGTGTTACACCAAGTTCTTTGATATGATCAAGACCTGTTGCCTGTCCTGAACCATTAGTTGTTCCTGTTTCTGTCAGTCCAAGATATTTACCTGTATTCTTAATACCTGATGATGAATCAGCCGAAAGGTCTCTTATATGGAGTTCATATACTGATGCATCTGTAGCATTAAGTTTCTTATTAGGATTAGTATCCTTATCCCATCCGTCAGGGTCTGTTGATGATAAATCAATTACCATTGCCCTGTCACCATTGACTCCGACTGCCTTAGCATATGGATCACATGCCTCTGTCTTAGATGAGCCAAAATCTGCTTCATATAAATAGAATACGCCGTTAAGGTCTCCTTCTGCCTTAACTGTCCATACGCCATTCTTATCAAGTGTCATATCATATGATTTAATAAGGTCATCTGTTCCCTTAACACCTGACTTATATGTATTCACTTTAACAGCCTTAGCCGTTGGTGCCCATACTTTAAATGTTGTGGAATCCTTAGACCATGCTGCTCCAAGGTCATCTCTGTCATATGTATAAGCATCTTCAAATTCAGATGTAGAATAATAATCAGGTACTGTTACATCATATCCGACGTTTCCCAGCATTACTTTATATTTGCCAAACTGGTCTGCTTTTTCTTTAAGTTTAACAATTATCTTCTTAGCATCACCTGAATCTTTTTCAACACTGTCAATAGCTAATTCTTTGCCTTCTGCGTCAGTAACTTTAATTTCATTGTCCTTGTATTCTTCTGTTAATGTTATCTTAAGTGTCTGGAAATCTCCATCCAGCTCTGCACTTAATACACTAAGCCCTGTCACGCAATCTTCTCCTAGCTCTAATTTGTATCCTTCAACACCTGAAGTTATGTATACTTCAACTGTTCCGGCGATAACACCGTTCAATGTAATGAACTGGTCGGAATCAATATCCTTTGATTCCCATTCATTGAGTCTGACAATAAAACCTATAGTTGTTGTACCTGCAGGAAATACTGCTGTTGTCTTAACACCGTGTTCATCCTTGTCTGTTCCGAATGTGTATGCCTTACCTTCGTCACCGCCATCCGGCCAAAGCCATACATTCCAGCCATCATACACGCCGTCTTCTCTTAAATAATGGACATTAAGAGTAAGCTCTGTTGCTTTGTTGGAATTATCGGTTGTAGACTCTGTCTCTACAGGAGTTGTTGTCTCAACCGATCCCTGGTCCTTCTTCTTGCCGCAGGCTGCCATGGAAAATACCATAAGTGCCACAAGAAGAATTGCAAATAATTTACGCAATTTTTTCATTGGGTAATACCTCCTTCTTTGTATCTTTTTAATTTTAACAAAAAAGGCGAACCAATAAAATATCATTTTTCTATAATATATATCACTTTTCTTAATCGGGATTATTCACCGATATTATTTCCTGTATATAACTGGTAATATCTTCCTTTTTTCGCAATAAGCTCATCATGTGAGCCCCTTTCAATGATACGTCCCTGCTCAAGAACCATTATACAGTCTGCATTTTTTACAGTGGAAAGTCTGTGGGCAATAACAAAAGTTGTTCTGCCTTTCATCAGTCTGTCCATACCGTCCTGGACTATTTTTTCAGTTCTGGTATCAATAGAAGATGTTGCTTCATCAAGGATAAGAACCGGAGGGTCTGCTATTGCAGCTCTGGCAATGGCAAGCAGCTGCCTCTGTCCCTGGCTTAAATTGGCGCCGTCACCTGTAAGCATGGTATCGTAACCCTTAGGAAGATGTTTTATAAAGCCGTGGGCATTGGCAAGTTTCGCTGCCGCATACACATCCTCATCGCTTGCATCGAGTCTTCCGTATCTTATGTTATCCATAACAGTACCGGTAAAAAGATGTGTGTCCTGCAATACAATACCAAGTGATTTTCTCAAATCTGCTTTTTTTATTTTATTAATATTAATGCCATCATAACGGATTTTTCCATCCTGTATATCATAAAAGCGGTTAATAAGGTTAGTTATGGTGGTCTTGCCTGCTCCTGTTGAGCCTACAAATGCAATCTTCTGTCCGGGCGTAGCATACAGGTCAACATTGTGAAGTACAATTTTTTCATCATTATATCCAAAATCCACATCAAAAAATTCCACATCACCTTTAAGCTCTATATAATCGGTTGTATTATTTTCCTTATGATAGTGCTTCCATGCCCATAGACCTGTACGGTCTTTGGTCTCGCTTATTACACCATCTTTTTTTACAGCATTTACAAGCGTTACATAACCCTCGTCAACCTCAGGTTTTTCATCAAGAAGCGAGAAAATTCTTTCCCCTCCCGCAAGTGCCATAATAATACTGTTAAACTGCATACTGATCTGGTTAATAGGCATATTAAGGCTTTTGCTCAGGGTGAGGAAACTTACGAGTCCTCCGATTGTTACTCCGGCTATTCCGTATATTGCAAAAAGTCCGCCCGCAATAGCTATTACAACGTAACTTAAATTACCAAGCTGTGCATTAATAGGTCCTATTATATTAGCGTATTTGTTGGCATTATATGCGCTGTCAAAAAGTCTGTCATTGAGTTCTTTGAATTTTTCTTTTCCTTCTTCTTCATGACAGAATACTTTTACAACTTTCTGTCCTGCCATCATTTCTTCGATATATCCGTTCACGGCACCCAGGTCTCTCTGCTGTGCGACAAAATACTTTCCGCTGAGTCCTGATACTTTTTTTGTAAGAATAATCATTACCGCTACCATTACAAAGGCTACTCCTGTAAGTGGAAGACTTATTGAAACCATGCTTATTACAATTCCAACAATCATAATTATGCTGTTAAGGAACTGTGGCATGCTCTGGCTTATCATCTGTCTTAAAGTATCTACGTCATTGGTATATACGGACATAATATCTCCGTGTGAGTGCGTGTCAAAGTATCTGATAGGAAGAGACTCCATATGATGGAAAAGCTCGTCCCTTGTGTATTTTAATGTTCCCTGTGTTACATATACCATTGTCTTGGCATTACCAAATGAAGCAAGAACACCTACAAGGTATATGCAGCCAACTCTTAATATTTCTTTCGACAAAGCAGTATAATCAGGTACATCCTGTTTTAAAAGCGGTATGATAAAATCATCAATAAGTGTTCTTATGAACATTGTTCCCTGCAATGTTGAAAAAACGTTTACCACTATACATAACGCAACAAATATGCAGGCAAATTTATATCTTTTGAATACAAGGTTTAAAATTCTTTTTAAAACCTGTGCAGGATTGTTTACTGTAGGTTTCATTCCTCTTGGTGCAGGCATTACTTATCGCCTCCTTTTGAATTTTCATCAAAGTCTCCGCCCGTTCCTGTCTGGGACTCATACACTTCTTTGTATATATCATTACCGGCAAGAAGCTCTTCGTGAGTTCCCACTCCGTTAATTTTACCATCCTCCATTACGATTATCCTGTCTGCGTCCTGAACACTTGATATTCTCTGTGCAATGATAATCTTTGTAATGTCAGGTATCTCTGTTTTAAAGGCTGTTCTGATTTTTTTATCCGTTGTTGTATCAACCGCGCTTGTGCTGTCATCAAGAATAAGAATCTTTGGGTTTTTAAGTAAGGCTCTCGCAATACAAAGTCTCTGCCTCTGTCCGCCGGATACATTGGTGCCGCCCTGCTCGATGTATGTATTATAGCCGTCAGGGAATTTCTCAATAAACTCATCTGCACAGGCAAGCCTGCAGGCCCTGATGCACTCTTCTTCCGTTGCTTCTTTATTACCCCATCTTAAATTTTCAAGAATTGTTCCCGAAAAAAGGACATTTTTTTGTAAAACAACACTTACCTGATTACGGAGTGTTTCCAGGTCATACTTTCTGACATCAACGCCGCCGACCTCTATATCACCATCTGTTACATCGTAAAGTCTGCTTATAAGATTGACAAGGCTGGTCTTGGCACTTCCGGTTCCACCGATAATTCCTATTGTCTCCCCGGATTTTATATCAAGCTGTATATCGCTTAACACCATGTCTTTACTGTCTTTTTTATATTTAAAGTTGACATGGTTAAAAATAATGCTTCCATCCCTTACTTCCATAACCGGTTTATCAGGATTGACTATATCAGCTTTTTCATTAAGCACTTCTGCAATACGTTCTGCACTTGACACACTCATTGATATCATTACAAATACCATGGAAAGCATCATAAGGCTTATAAGTATGTTCATGCAGTAAGATATAAGGCTTGTAAGGTTGCCTACCGTAAGTGCTGTCTCATTACTGCTGACTATAAGTTTTGCACCAATCCAGCTTATGAGAAGCATACAGGTATATATGGCAACCATCATCGCAGGATTATTGAATACCAGCACATTTTCCGCTTTTACAAACATTGAGTAAATATTATTGCTGGCTTTTTTAAACTTCTTGTCTTCATGTTCTTCACGGACATACGCCTTGACCACACGGATTGCGGATACATTTTCCTGAACGCTTTCGTTAAGTTCATCGTATTTAGGAAATGCCTGTTTAAAATACCTGTTGGCTTTTAGCATAAGTATGGTAAGTATTCCGCCAAGAATTATTACCGCAATCAAAAATATACTTGCCATTTTTACATTGATTGTAAAAGAAATTATCATGGCAAAAATAAGGCTTGCCGGAGCTCTCATACACATTCTCAAAATCATCTGGTATGAGTTCTGCACATTGGTTACATCCGTTGTAAGTCTTGTTACAAGACCTGCCGTACTGAATTTATCAATATTGGAAAAAGAGAATGTCTGTATATTGTTATACATACCTTCTCTCAGATTTTTGGCAAATCCCGCGGAAGCTTTGGCTCCGTATTTGCCACCCATAAGTCCTGCAAAAAGTCCTACAAGAGCGGCAATAAACATAATGCCTCCGACTATAAGGATATGCCTCATATCACTTTTTTCGATTCCATCGTCTACAAGGGATGCCATAAGGTAAGGCACCGTCATTTCCATGGCAACTTCAAGAATCATAAAAAAAGGGGTTGCTATGGATGCTGCCTTATACTGCTTTACGTGTTTTAATAAGGTCTTTATCATTTCTTTAAATCCTTTCTACATATTTCCATATTCTTCTTACTATATTAAGACTTAATTTTCTGTAATCACCGTTTTTAAGAAAACTGTTTACGTTGCCGGGATTCAGACCCAGGTCCGTATATATCCTGTAATTACTTATGGACTTTTCTTTCTGAAGTTCCAGAATTCTTTTTCTTATCTTCGCCTTGAATTCATCTTCTTTTTGGAATTCCCCGGTCTCTTCTTTATATGCATCGTAAATTCCGGCATATTCTTTGCAGTCCCTTATGTAATTTTCATTATTCTTAATCTTCATACATTCCATATAAAGAGCTTCATTCTTACCGCAAAGATGTATCTTATCGGTAAGGTAAGCATATAATGCAATATGGTGCAGTAATTCATTATGTTCTAAAGAATAAGAAGACAGCTTTGATATTGAAAGGCTGCCGCATCCGTTGTTTTTTATCTGTTTTTTCAGATATCCTATTAATGTAAGATTATTCATTATTGTCCTTCGTTAATACTATTAATCAAATTCCGTTTATAAAATCCCACATCACTGTGGGATTTTATCTGTTACTCTTTGTATACTGTTATATGTAAACTCAGCCAGCTTATTAACCGAGCTGTTCATTCCGTCAACGTAGTTATAATATGATATACATCCTGACTTTTCTTCATCAATCAATTCCGATTCCACATACTTATCCGTCCTGCTTAACATTACGTCACTGCCCAACATAAAATAGCGGTACGAGGAACGGGTATCGGTATCGTCATTGGTTACATCAACCATATACCATTTATTATCGTAAAATACTTCGTTCCATCCGTGTGTGGCATTCACAACCATATCGCAGGGAATATCCATTGCATTCAGCATAAGCTTATATGCTTTGGCATAACCCTCACAGACACTCTGTCCGTTAATCAATGCACCATACGATGTATGGGAGGCATATCCGTCAGATACCTCCTTGTATTCCACGTTAACGCAAAGGTAGTCATGGGCTGCTTTAATCTTGTCAAATTCACTGCCACTGAATCCGGCAACTATCTCCTTAATCTTATTGTCAACCTCGGTCATCATGACGTAGTCCTCATAAGAATAATAATAGATAGCGTACACGGACTTATCTGTCACACGATTCACCACATCCTGCACCTTACGCATACGGAATATAGCTACACCCTTGCACATATATGTCTGATAATCCATTCCGAAAAGCTCATACAAATGGGCATCGGATGGATTCTCGCCTATAATATCATCAAATATACCTCTTGGTGCAAGTATATATCTTACGCCCTTGGTCTCGGTTATTTTATTTAAAACAGACTGTGCATAATCTGTCAGCTCAGTCCGGTTATTTACATTCTTATAGCCCTTTCTCAGCAGATACTCACTCCAGTTGTATGTATCCGGCATTCCTGCTATGTCATACTTAACAAAGGAAAATTGTGTAATATTACTCTCCACTGAAGATTCTGCTGCCGTCGGCTGTTCTGATTCTGTTGCAGTTGTGCTTTCCGTTGTATTATCTGTGGTATTGTTATCAGGGCGGGATGTTGTCTTATCTGCGCCTGCTGTTGTCGTAATCGGATCCTGAACGGTATCAAAATTATCGTCGTCACTTGTAATATCTCCTATCTCAGATGGAGATGTTCTTCCGTTCTCTGTAGTCATCGTCTCTTGAAATCTGTCAGATGTTGTTGCATCTGTGGTGATATGAACATATCCTCCTGTAGTCGTATCCCCTACAGCTATACCGGTTTCTGAGGAATCACCACTTGTTCTTCCGACATTCAGCAAAACAATAATCACAGTAATTACCGCAACAAAAAAAGCTGCAATACCTGCAATCGTCAATATTCTCTTTTTTTTCATATATCTAAACCCTCTTACCCGAGGATGTTATCCGGGATTATAAAGTAATTCCATTCATTACATATTAAGTATAGCATTATCTCAAAATGTATGCTATATAAATTATGACAAAAATAATTATTTTTTTACATTAAAGAGAGGACATTTTGAATGAAAAAGATTGACTTACACGTTCACTCAACTTATTCGGATGGCACATTTTCTCCTGCAGAGCTTGTAAAGGAGGCTGTCAAAAACGGCATAAGTGCATTTGCCCTTACCGACCACGATACAACGGATGGAATTGACGAAGCAATCGACGCAGGTGGCAAAGCCGGAATAGAAGTTATTCCCGGAATAGAGATAAGTACAAGTTATAAAGATAAAGAAATTCATATAGTGGGACTTTTTATTGATTACAAAAACAAAGAATTTCACGATGCAATATATGAAGAAATCAAAAGACGTGATGCAAGAAACAGGTTGCTTATACAGAAATTCAATGAAGCCGGTTTTCCGGTTTCTCTTGAAGTTCTTGAGAACATGTTCCCCCACAGCATTATAACCAGAGCACACTTTGCTTCTTATATGACTAAGAAAGGCTATGTAAAAGACAACAAGGAAGCCTTTTCAAAATATCTTGGTGACGGCTGTCCTTTGTATGTGAGCCGCGAACATAAATCCGTATATGACGCGGTTGATATGATAAAAAAAGCCGGCGGTGCCGCAATCCTTGCCCATCCTTTGCTCTACCACCTTACAATGGGAGAATTAAAGGATTTATGTATAAGACTTAAAGACTGCGGGCTCACCGGAATTGAATCCATGTATTCAACCTACAAGGGATTTGACGAACTTACGGTAAGGAAGCTTGCCCATGAAACCGGACTTCTGGAATCCGGAGGTTCCGATTTTCACGGTGCAAACAAACCTGACATCCGTCTTGGAACAGGAATGGGCAACCTTATGATAAGTTATGATTATCTTGATAAGCTTCGTGATTCATTAAATTAATCTGCGTATGCCGATACCATATAACTTATGAATTGTTCCGCGGTTCTTCCTGACAATCCACCGTGGGACAATTCCCATTTATTGGCTTCCATAAGAAGCGTATTTTCGTCAACTTTAATGTTATTCTTTTGTGCAAGACCTTTTACTATTTCATTAAAAAGTTTCTTGTCAGGTGAGCCAAAATATACGGATACGCCGAATCGTGCAGAAAGTGAAAGTTTCTCTGCCACTGTATCCCTTGTGTGAAGGTCATCGTCTCTTTCTTCTTTATCAGAATATTTTTCCCTGACAAGATGCCTTCTGTTGCTCGTCGCATATATAAGTACATTGTCAGGTCTTTTTTCCAGTCCTCCCTCAATAACAGCTTTCAAGAACTTGTATTCTATCTCAAATTCTTCAAAAGAAAGGTCATCCATATATATGATGAATTTGTAATTTCTGTCCTTTACCTGATTGATAATTGCTGACAAATCCTTAAACTGATGTTTATATATCTCAATCATTCTTAGTCCGTCATCGTAATATTCATTAAGTATTGCCTTAATGCAGGATGATTTTCCGGTTCCGCTGTCACCGAATAAAAGAACGTTATTAGCTTTACTTCCTGCAAGAAATGCCTCCGTATTGTCCGTTATTTTCTTTTTCTGTATATCATATCCTATGAGATCTTTAAGATATTTGTGCTCAACACTTATAACAGGAGTGATTACAGGTCTGTCATTGTCATCATGTCCTACCCTGAAAGCCTTAAAAAGTCCTATACATCCGACACCTGCATCTTTATAAAAATCACATACGGTATTTAAAAATGTATTGTCATCCGCTGCCCCGGAAAGTTCCTCTGCCAGTTTAATTATCCTGTTTCTTATTCTTTTATTATAGTATTTTTCACCCTCATTATTGTTTTCAAATCCGGTGAGCATGGATAAAAATGTACCGTATTTAGCGTCAGTCCCACTTAAATCCGTATTAAAAAGTTTTCTGTACACAGCCATATCAAGCAATGCTGCTTTGTTAATGCTGCCTTCCATTCTTCCCCTTCTTTCACAGGAAAGACTGTAAGAATTCTCATCATTTGCAAGATTATATGCAAGATAGTCCTGCCATAAATTTCCGTTAAATCCCATTTTTTCCGATACTTCAAGAATATGCGACACAATCCGTCCTGCCGTTTTTTTAACGTCAAGTCCTTCAAATTCTTCTGAAGCTATCCTTAGCATGCAATCAAAAACCTCGCGGTTTTCCGGATTTTTGTATAATAATAATTCTGAACTGTTCATTATAATGCCTCCTAATAATTTCCTAACAGTCTCAAATAATTCGACTCTTCCGATATACCTCTCAGAGCATTTCTTACGCCGGGGTCTGCAAGATTTCCTTCAAAATCCACAAAAAATCTGAATTCCCAGTTATGCTCAGGTATAGGTCTTGACTCTATTTTAGTCATATTAAGATTATTAAACATAATATGTGATAACGCATTGTAAAGACTTCCCGATTTATGCGGAACTTCAAAACACACGCTTACCTTGTCGGCATTTTTAATAAATTCTCTTTTTCTGCTGACAATTACAAATCTTGTGGTATTGCATGCCGATGAGTTAATACCATCTTCAAGAATCTGAAGACCATATTCATCGGCACAATTTGCAGAACCTATTGCTGCCTGATGAATGTCATTGTCTTCGGCAACTTTTTTGGCACTCATTGCTGTATTAAGATATGCTTTCTGGTGCCAGTCCTTATGTCTGTCAAGAAATGCGGCACACTGGGCAAGGCCCTGAGGATGGGAATATACGCACTTTATGTCCTTAAGTGTCGCCCCCGGCTTTGCAAGGAGGCAATGTCTTATCTTCACATAAGTCTCTCCCACTATGTAATTATTAAATTCCTGCAAAAGATCATAAGTATCATTAACCATTCCTGCTGAAGAATTATCTATCGGTATAACGGCATAATCCGCCACACCGTCACTCACAGCTTCCATAGCCTCCCTGAAAGTATCTACATTCATATTTCTCACATCGTTGCCGAAAAAATTAAGCATTGCTTCATGGCTGTATGCTCCCGGTACGCCCTGATACACAACTTTAATATTGTCACGTCTTATATCATCAACAATGTCGTATGGTTCTAACCTGGAATCCGACTTTCTCATCTCAAGCTTTGAATACTGGAATTTGCGGCTCATTGCCATAATCTGTGTAAAAAGTTCTGCCACACATTTGTTGTTAAAATCCGAATGTGCAAGATGTCTCAGTGTATCAATTTTCTGTTCTTCTCTTTCTTTATCAAATACAGCTTTTCCCGTTGCTATTTTATAATCGGCAACATTGGCTGCAACATCCATTCTTTTTTCAAAAAGTTCAACTATCTGTCTGTCAATCTCATCTATCTGTTTTCTTGATTCCTGTAAGTCTGTCTTTTATACACATCTCCGAGCCCACGAGACTAGGCATGATCTCGTATGCCG
>ENA-UBIY01000698-UBIY01000698.1-human-gut-metagenome-genome-assembly--contig:-NODE-698-length-12465-cov-5.833199_pt1 | contig 12465 bp, 8 predicted proteins | sample MGYA00244945_ERZ654882 | MGnify/ENA primary metagenome ERZ654882 (study PRJEB26926, sample SAMN06164824) | human gut metagenome | biome: ENVO:00009003; feature: ENVO:2100002; material: ENVO:00002003...
GTGGGCTCGGAGATGTGTATAAGAGACAGCTTAAAACACAGAGACATCGATTTCCATATCTATTCGGCTGTCCTCCGGCCAGAAGATGATTTTGCAGCTTTAGCGAAGCTTGCCGCCAATCCTGCCGTCAAACGAATCGAATACGGCAACTCGCTGGCGACGGAAGAGCGGTGCCTCGAATGGCACGCTTGGTACGAAGACCAGGAAGGCGAACTCTGGCAATTGGATATGATCCATATCGAGAAAGGCTCCCGCTACGACGGCTACTTCGAAGAGGTGGCCCGGCGCATTTCGGCGGCCCTGACCGATAAAACGCGCGAAGCGATCCTGCGGCTCAAGTGGGAAACGCCCGATACGGAGAGAATCGCAGGCATCGAATACTACATGGCCGTCCTGCGGGACGGCATCCGCAGCTACCCCGATTTCGTCCGCTGGCGCGAAGCACATCCCCTGACGGGTGTAGCGGAGTGGATGCCCTGAACCGGATCGCCCCTATCCCCATCCGGCAGCGCTACGATACCGTCAGCGCCCGAAATACATACCTATAAGGCCGGGGAGAGGCAAATCCGGTCGCCATTATTCACTGCCTCGGGAAATATTCACCGACCTGCCCACGTCCAACAATCCCCTTCACCCAAATATTGTCGGATAACCGCCGGACACACACCCGACTCCCGAAAGATAGGATCCCATCCATTCCCCATATCGAGCCGAAAAAAAATCCGCCGGACAGGAAAAACCGGTCCGACGGATATTCGATCGAAACGTATGGAAAATCAGAACGGCAAATCGTCCGGATCGTCCGCAGCAGGCGTAACGGGAGCCTGGGCCACAGGCTGCTGCTGATACGAAGACTGCGCCGGTTGCTGATAGGACGGCTGTCCCTGCGGCTGGGCATACCCTCCTGCCGGAGCTCCCGCCGACTGGTTATCCCCACGGCGTCCCAACAACTTCATATCGTCGGCCAGAATTTCGGTCGTATAACGCTTGTTGTTATCCTTGTCCGTCCACTCTCGGGTACGCAGGCGCCCCTCTATGTAGATCTGCGATCCTTTATTGACGTAGCGATCCACCACATCGGCCAAACCGCGCCACAAAGTGATCGTATGCCACTCGGTATGTTCCTTGGTTTCGTTGGCCTGGCGGTCGAACAGCCGTTCGGTCGTCGCCAGACGAACCCGGGCGACTTTCGCTCCGCTTTCGAGCGTGCGGACCTCGGGATCCACACCTACATTACCGATCAAAATCACTTTATTTACCATATCGCCTCGTTATAAGTTTTTTATCATCTCCATGAAGAGCTCGGCCATCTTCACGCCGGCTTTGGCCCCCTGACGTTGCACATCCTCGTGGTCGCCGACCTCATCGCTCAACCCGCAGTTCGTAATGACCGACACCCCGAAAACAGGAATCGACATGTGGCGTGCCACGATCACTTCAGGTACGGTGGACATACCGGCGGCATCGCCGCCGATCGCCTTGAAATAGCGGTATTCGGCCTGCGTTTCGAACGTCGGACCCGTACCGCCCACGTAAACGCCGTACTGCAACTTGATTCCCTTCTCCTCGGCGATACGGGTCGCACGGATAATCAAGTGCTGATCGTAACAGTTGTGCATATCCGGGAAACGGGGGCCGAACTCGGCTATGTTGGGACCGATCAGCGGATTGGGCATCAGGTTGATGTGGTCGGTGATGACCATCAGATCGCCTACCCGAAACGAAGGATTCACGCCGCCGCTGGCGTTCGAAACGAACAGGTAGCGGATCCCGAGCAACTTGAGCACCCGCACGGGGAACGTCACCTGCTGCATGGTGTAACCTTCGTAATAGTGGAACCGCCCCTGCATGGCCACCACGCGGCGCCCTTCGAGCAAACCGAAAATCAATTTTCCCTTGTGTCCCTCGACCGTCGAAACGGGAAAATTGGGAATCTCCTTATAGTCGATCGAATATTTCTCATCGATACGGTCGGCGAAATCGCCCAGTCCGGTACCGAGAATAATGCCTACTTCCGGTTGGAAGTTTTCGATGCGGGCCTGGATGAAGGCCGCAGTCTCTTTAATTCGCTCTAACATCACACTCTAATTTTTGAAGAAAATCCGTTTCCGAATCATCTATGAATGAAATATTGATGGGCAGGAAATACATTCTCTTGCGTACTTCCGCCGGTATCTTTTCGGGATGGCTCATCTTGACCGCGTCCTTTTCGGTCATGATGATCGCCGCCTTCGGGTGTTTTGCCAGCAAATTCGCTACCAATTTCATATCTTTCACCCGATAAACATGGTGATCGTCGAAACGAACGTCTTCAACCACCTTGTAATTATTCCTCAATCCCTCCACGAAAGGTCCCGGATTGCCGATACCCGACATGGCGATCACCTGTTGACCGTAGTTCAGCTCCTCCTCCACGAACTCGGGAAAGAGCGGCCGGGGTCGGAAACTTTCGAAACGGGTAAAGTAAACACGCTGATAGGCGACCTGAACCAGGACCTTGCGCAGAATGCGGCGGTCGATCGGAGCCATATTTTCGGGGCATTTGGTCACAATGAAATAGTGCGCCCGGTGCAACTGTTCGGGCAGATCCCTCAAATTGCCCGCAGGCAGCATCCGGTCGCACTGCACGGGCCGCGTCGCATCGATCATGATGATATTGACCTTGGGTTCGACATAACGGTGCTGGAAGCCGTCGTCCATCACGACGAGATCGACCTCGGGATGCTCCTGTCGAAGACGGCGAATACCCTCCGCCCGCTTCTCGCATACGACCACGACCGTATCGGGAAATTTGCGCTTGATCTGCAACGGCTCGTCCCCCACGTCACGGTAATGCGATTCGGGAGTAACCTCGAAATACCCCTTCGTACGCCGCCCGTATCCCCGGGAAATCAACGCCACACGATGCCTTTGGGACATGTAGGCGATCACCATTTCGGCCATCGGGGTTTTGCCCGTACCACCTACGGTGATATTGCCGATGCAGACGACCGGAATATCGAACTTCTCCTGTTTCAGAATTCCCCAATCGAAAAGCCGGTGGCGCAACAAGACCCCCAACTTATAAAGACAGGAAACAGGTATCAAAAAAAAATTCGACATTCTCAATACTGGTTTATAGCAATCAAAGATAGCAACAATTCAATGAATTACAAAAGAAACACTCCAAAACTTGGATAATCCGGCCGCAGAGCGACGGAAACTTTGTTTTTTTTCTTATCTTTACCGGAAGAAAATTCCCGTTAAAATCAGGATACGGCCCGGTCTGGCTCCACGAAACTTGACCCGGTTCGCAGTTTTATACCTTATTTTTACAACATGATCAAACAACTGAAACCAGCTGCCGCATTGTTAGCAGGCCTGCTCTTTTTCGCAGGGTGCGGCCGCACGGCAACGGATGCCGAAGAAAATTCCGACGAAATCATAGAGCCCAACCTATTATACGGCATTCCCGCCGACAACTACCGACTCGAGCAACAGATCATCGATCGAGGCGAAACCCTCGGCCAGATTCTGAATCGATACGGTGTTTCCGCAGCCCAGATCGACCAGCTCGACAAAGCGTCCAAAGACGTATTCCCGCTCCGCAACATCCGGGCGGGGCGCAGCTACACGGCTTTCATCCACGAAGATTCGCTCAACGCCCCCCATCTGGACTATCTGGTGTACGAACAGAGCATCTCCCAGTATGTCGTTTTCAGCCTGGCCGACGACTCGATCAGTGTCACCAAAGGCGAAAAAGAGTATGAAATACGTCGCCAGAAAAAGACTGCCACGATCGATTCCTCGCTCTGGGAGGCGATCGTAGGCGCCGGCATGCCGGCCTCCCTCGCCGCCGAAATGGAGGACATCTATCAATCGACGATCAGTTTCTTCAGTATCCAGAAAGGAGATAACTTCACGGTCATCTACGACGAGCGTTACATCGACACCCTACCGGCCGGCATCGGGCGTATATGGGGTGCCAAATTCAACTACGGCGGCAAGACCTATTACGCCATTCCGTTCCGCCAGGGCAATAAAATCGCCTATTGGGACCAGGACGGCAACAGCCTGCGCAAGCTGATGCTTATCACGCCGCTCAAATATACACGCATCAGCTCCCGGTTCACCTATTCGCGGCTCCACCCCATCTACAAAACCTACCGAGCCCATACGGGCGTCGATTTCGCAGCTCCGAAAGGCACTCCGGTACATGCCGTAGCGGATGGCACGGTCATCTTCAAAGGCTGGGGCGGTGGAGGCGGCAATACCCTCAAGATCAAACACAACAACGGGTTTATGACCGGTTATCTGCACTTGAGCGGCTACGCCAAAGGGATTCGCCAGGGCAGCCGCGTATCGCAGGGGCAGTTGATCGGCTATGTCGGCAGCACCGGAGCATCGACGGGTCCGCATCTGGACTATCGTGTCTGGCGTAACGGCAAACCGATCGATCCGCTGAAGATTCCGCAGGAACCGGGCGAACCGATTCACAAAGCCAACCGTGCCGCTTACGAATATGTCCGCGACCGAATTATGGCCGAGCTAGACGGCGAGGTAAAGGAAGAAGACAAGATCAAACAACTCGACTCGATCGTACTCACTCCGTCGAAAACGACAGACAGCCTGGTTTTCAGCAGTAAATTATGATCGACCCGCGCATTGTCCGCTTCATCGGCCGACACCACGTCCTGACACTGGCGACCGTCGCCGGAGAACAGCCCTATTGCTCGCACGCGTTTTACGCCTACGACCCAGAGCGCAATCTGCTCGTATTCGCGGCCGATAAGACGACGCGCCATGCGGAGGAGATGCAGGCGAACCGGCAGGTAGCGCTGGGCATCGCGCTCGAAAGCAAGGCAGTGGGCAAACTTCAGGGGCTCCAGCTTTGCGGAACGGTGCGGGAAGCGGACGAAGAGGCACGAAAAACATATATCCGCCGCTTCCCGTTCGCAGCACTCGCCGAGCTGACGTTGTGGGTTGTGGAGATTTCCTACATGAAATTCACGGACAATACCCTCGGATTCGGAAAGAAACTGATATGGAACAGCAAGGAACAGGAGTAATCATCGTCGCCGGCGGGAGCGGCAGCCGCCTGGGAGGTCCGCTTCCCAAACAATTCCGCATGCTGGGATCGCTGCCGGTATTGGGCCATGCGATAAACGCCTTTGCAAGAACGCTGCACAGCACGCAGATCGTCGTCGTCCTTCCCGAAGGACAGATCGATTTCTGGAAGAATCTGGCAGCCCGTTTCGACATAGCCAAGCACACCTGCACGGCGGGCGGGCCGCAACGGTTCCACTCGGTACGCAACGGCCTGTCCGCTCTGCCCCGAACCGTCGCACTGATCGCGGTCCACGACGGCGTACGTCCTTTGGTATCGTCCGACCTGATTTTGAAAGCCGTGGAGTGTGCGGCGGCCCATGGTACTGCTATTCCGGTCGTCGAAGCCGTCGATTCCCTGCGGCAGCTCACGCCCGACGGATCGCACCCGATCGACCGCAATACGCTGCGAATCGTACAAACGCCTCAGGTCTTCGACGCGGAATTGCTCCGTCGTGCCTATGAACTCGACTACTCCCCCGACTTCACCGACGACGCCTCGGTCGTCGAACGGGCGGGACATGCGGTCACGCTCTGCCACGGAGAGCGCGGCAACCTGAAAATCACGACAGCGGACGATCTTCCGATCGCCGAAGCAATTCTTTTATCCAGAGCATCCCGTGAAGAAAATCTATAAATACAGCTTCAGCCGCCACACGCTTTCGCTCACGACGATCTACCTCACGATCTTCCTCGCACTGGGGATCGGGCTCTACTTTCTATATGAAGGAGGCTATCTTTCGGCCTGGTTCTTTTCGTTCATCGTGGCGCTCGTCGCCCTGATGTCACTCTCCATTCCGCGTCGCATCCTCGTGGACGACGAAGGACTGCATATCCTCTGTCTGCTCGACATCACGGAGCTTCATCCCGAAGAGATCGCCTCCGTACGGCAAGTCGAGAAGCAGGAACTCCGAGGCTACGTGCCCTATTTCGGCGGTTACGGATTTTTCGGGTTCTACGGACACTATTTCGACCTGAAAAATCTCGAAAGGGTCAAAATCTACGCTTCCGAATGGCGGAATTTCGTCGAAATCACCGATATCTATGAAAATCGGATCTATGTCTCCTGTACCCAGGGAGAAGAACTCGTAAACGACCTACGGGAACTCATCTCGCACGCCCGAGAACGACGAGCACAGGAGCTACAGTCCCAGGAAACGACGGAAACACGATAGTTTCCACCTTCCGACGTCAAAACAAAAGACACCGGCCTCTACACTTCTCCCCCCCTCTCCCAAATTCTCTTCCCGAAGGGGATCTCGATTCATTACCTTCCCCAAAAGGATGCTATGTTGTGTATATCAGTATCTGCATGTTAAGGGATGATAAACGCACGAATTCCGAATTCGAAATACGATACACGACAATCCGGCCTACATTAACGCATCTTACGATTTTCCATTCGCCGCAGAAAAACAATCAGGGGAAACTGTGTACCAGTTTCCCCTGATTTCAATGTATCGTTCAATCTTAATTCAGATTCGGCAGGAAGGAGTAATCCCGGCTGTATTCGAGCATCTGCTTCACGTAGTCGTTCGGATAAGAAACCTTCACATCCACGACCTTGCCGTTCTTCTCCACCAGCTCGTACTGCGGATTCACAAAACCGCTGTAAGGCTCGATATCGAGGGCTTTGTAACGGGTCAGCACTTCGGCGTGCAGCTTCGGATCGACCGTCACGGCATATTTCTCGACCAGTGCTTTGCCGGCCTCGAAATCGCCTTCGGACTTGATACGCTGCACCTCGCGGAGCATACGACCCAACAGCTCGCGCAGCTTCGTATAATCATTCACCACGACATACGTTTTACCATCCTGCTCGATCCACTCGATCACGTTGTCGGCCTTCCCCTGCTCGTAGCACCATTCGGCGATCAGCTTGCGGTTGCGCATGTGCGCCTCCTCGACATTCTTGCCCGGCTCGATACGTGCGAGCTGCGTCATCATACCGTTCATGATATACCGGGCATATTCCGCATACGCCACATCCAGCGACGGAATCAGCCCCAATTCGACCATTTTCGGATCGCCCAGGTAGTAGAGCCCGAAAAGATCGGCACGGGCCTCCTCGAGCGTCGAGGTATAGTTCTTCAACTCACCGCCCTTCACACCCGGAGCCAACTGCCCGGAACCGTGTCCCAAACATTCATGCAGGTCGGTATGCAGATCGTCGGCCAACTTGCCGTACTTGTCGATACGTTCACGGTCTTCGGGACGCAGCATGAACTCCTCGAGGAATCCGTCGCCATGCGCCGCCTGAGCATAAGCGTAGGTAATGTTGTCGATGGTCACCGACTTCGAACCGTGCTCCTTGCGGATCCAATCCGCATTGGGCAGATTGATACCGATCGGTGTCGCAGGATAACAGTCGCCGCCCAGCATCGCTGCCGTAATCACTTTGGCCGAAACCCCTTTGACCACCTTTTTCCGGTAGGCGGAATCTACAGGCGAATGATCCTCGAACCACTGCGCATTCTCGGAGATAACCTCCGTACGATGACAGGCCTCCTTGTCCATGAAATTGACCAGCGACTCCCACGACGCCTTGCGTCCCAGCGGGTCGCCGTAATCTTCGATAAACCCGTTCACGAAATCGACGTTGGATACGGTATCCCGCACCCACAGGATGTTATAACGGTCGAAATCGTGCAGGTCGCCGGTTTTGTAATAGTCGATGAGGGCTGCGATGGTCGCCTTCTGCGGCTCCTGGGCAACGCCTTGCGCCTTCTCCAGCCAGTAAACAATCTTCTCGATCGCCGGCGAATACATACCGCCTACTTTCCACACCCGCTCGCGGATCGTTCCGTCCTCATCCTTCACGAGCTTCGAATTCAATCCGTAGGAGACCGGTTCGGGATCGGCCGGATCGGCCATGCTACGGTAGAACTCTTCCACTTCGGCCTGTGTCACGCCTTCGTAATAGTTGTTGGCGGAAGTCGTCACCAAATCCTGACCTTCGGCCTGATTGAGTTGGGTCTTATAGAGTTCGGGATTGAAAATCGCCTCGCAAACGACAGCCCGCAGCGCATTGAGCTCATCGCCGAACTTCTCGACGGGGATCGACTCGGCAACCGCGAGGAAATACTCCTTCGGAAATTCGGGTACGAACTTGTCGTTGGAATAGTGGTGATGAATTCCGTTGGCGAACCACACTTTTTTGAGGTACTTCTCCAGCGCTTTCCATTCGGGCGTCGTACGGTCACCGTCGTAATTCTCATAAATCACCTCCAACGTGCGGCGCACGGGAAGGTTGTATTTGAAATTCTGGTCGAACATGATGTCGCGGCCGCATTTGGCGGCTTCGGCCAGGTAGTAGATCAACTCTTTCTCCCGAAGAGGCAGCTCGGCAAAGCCCGGCACCTCGTAGCGGAGAATTTTAATATCGTCGAAGCGGTCCAGGATCCAGGGAGCATCCTCCGTCTTCTTTTCATGGCAGGAAATCATCGTCGTTGCGGTTAAAGTCAAACAAATTGCACTCAATCGGGTCTTCATAGGCACCAGGTCGTCGGTTTAACGGGATTTTACAAAACAGCACGAACGAAACACACGGCCTCGATTCGCGCATCTTTGCAAAGATACGAATAAGCCGGGTACAAAAGCAAATTTATTTGCATTTTGTCGCAATGAAATATCCAATTATCCGATCCAAATCGAAGACAGAGAAAAATGAGAACAATCGTACAGACTTATACACAAAAATCGCCCAACCGCTTCCTATCTTCGACAAGGATAAACAAATATTCATCCCCGGCAAACACGGAACATCGGTCCCCCAACAGTCCGACCAGCTCCGATAAAACCGACCGCAACTGGTTCAATCCGACACACAACCCTTTCGGGTTATTTCGTTTTTCAGACAAAATACGTTCCACACCACATATCGTCCACAACCGAACAAAAAAGTCCCGGTCGGTATTTTCCGACCGGGACTCCAATTAGCGTTCCGCATATCTGGACATCGATGCCCGACACGGCTTCAATTATCTAACGACCGATGCGGACGGCATTTCATCGTTACTATGCCAAGTACCGGTCCACTTGTAATTTGTCTCAAAATACTTCTGGAATGCTTCGATCTGCGCCGAAGTAGCCCAAATATCGACCAGATTAGCCGCAGGAATGAAATTAGCAGGATCTGTCAACTTTGTATTGGTATAGATATTTATCGAAGGATAGATCCATTTACCACTATTAGGTTCACTCTCCCACTTCTCCAAATAAGAGCCGGAAAGATTCAGAGAAGTCAATTCCGTACAACCAGTTACGGTCACAGCAACAATCGCCCGACAATCCTTTACCGTCACGGATTCGATCTTCGGACATTTATCCAGTTCGACACGCTTCGGCCCAACCTCCGTACCGGCCGCACCTGTCACCACCAAGGAGAAAGTCGTCAGGCTCTGAAGACCGTTGCAATCGATTGCCGTCAAACCTTTCACCAACGAAATATCAACCGAAGTCAAATTGATATTACCAACAGCCAAATTCGTATCATCCAAAGACTCCAACCCAGACACCTTCAGCGTCTTCAAATTCCGAAAATATTCGATACCAGCCAAAGACTTCACTTCCGCCGCATTGTCGGCATTAAGCTCCAAATCCGTAACCCGATCAGCTTCCTCCTGCGTAATACCCCCATTGGAACCATAGGTCTCAATCAGGAACTCACGGAATGCATTATCTTTGATCGCATCGACAATCGTACTCGTTTCGATAATCGTATAGCTCTCCTTCTCGATATTGATAGCTTCCACGTCGAGAGTTCCGGCAAATATCTTGGTCAGCGTCGCACACCCCATTACATTCAGAGACTGCAACGACATATTACCCGAAATATCCAGACTCGACAATGCAGTATTGCTCGCATCGAGCGTCTTCAAAGCTGTCCCGTAACCGGCACCAAACAAAGTAAGTTCCACAAGCGGATTTCCGCTGACATTATAATTCTCCAACATCGGAGTCGAATGGAGATAAACATACTTGAGATTGTTATTACTTACGTTCCAATCCGTAAGAACCGCATTGTCGGAACAACTGAAACCGGAAGACTCGCTCAACAAATTATTCGCCACATTTACGCTTTTCAAAGTACTCGTATTATACGAACACTGGAAGCGGGTCAGTTGGTTGTTACTCAAATCGACAGACTCCAATACCGAGTTTTCGAAAGCAACCTCCTCGAGCATATTGCCGCTACCTTTCAGAATACGCAACTTCTTACATTTATTCAGTTCGATTCGCCCGGTCAGTTGATTGTTCGAAAAATCAATCTCCTCGAGATTGGTGAAGAATCCGGCAACAGGAAGCTCAGTCAGCTCGTTGTCCGAGCAATCCAGTTTCCGCACATTCGTGAAATTGACATATTCCACACCTTTAAGGGACTTAATACCCAAACCTTTGATATTGATCTCGGTGATCGCCTCGACCTCGGTTTTGTCGAGCTTACCGTCCCCGTTCTTATCGAAAGTCAGCAGATAAGTCTTATACGCTTCGTCTTCGATGTTAGCGATAGCATCCGGCCCTGCCTCATAATCCTTGTATTGGATAAAGCTCTCGATATTCGACGTGCTCTCGATCGTCTGCCCCTTACTCAACCAAACCGTTTTCAGGGAGTTCGCCATATATGCCAATGCCGAAGTCAGCAGCAGGTTTCTCGAAAGGTCGATCTCGACGATCGGGGTGCTGCCGAAGTCGATCGAACGCAGATAAGGACAGTTCGTTACGTCGATCTCTGAAATCTTGGTGTTGCTGATATTCAGAACTTCCAACTGTGCGCTTTTCGTAAGATCGAGCGTTGTAATTGTACCCGTTACCGCCAAATTTGTCAATTTTGTATTGTTCGTAACATCCAAACTGTTGAACACGTCGCCGCCGACATTCAGCGACTTCAGTTCCGTGTTCTTCGAAACGTCGATCGTACTGAATTTAGCCGAACTGAAGCCGATGATTTCCAGCTTGGTGTTCTTGCTCAAATCGGGAGCGACCACGAAACCAGCACTCGAAGCATAGAGATTTTTCAAATTAGGTGCAACCGAAAGATCGATCTTTTTGAGCTTATTACACGACATAACGGAGAGTTCTTCCAAGCTGGCAGGAAGCACGACCGACGAAAGGCCGGCGCCGCTGCTCAGGTTAAGCTCCTTCAAAGCATAACACTGCGAGAAATCGGCCTTTAACAAACGGTGCGTAGTGAAATCGACCGTTTCCAAATTCGGGAAATATTCCAGACCGTCGATCGATGCGATCTCCGACCCCGTAAGCTCGATCGCCTTTACCGCTTCGGCTTCTTCCTTCGAAATCTCACCGTCCTTATTCGTATCGAAGTTCGTCATGATGTAGGTCTTCAGCACCTTATCGGGAATCACGGCAGGATAGGTCAGTTCCTTGCCCGCCTGCTTGATTACGATATGCTCCGAAGCATCTGCATTCTTGAAGATAATCGTCGCGTCACGCGGGCCACCCTCCGTATTCGCCAACACCTTGAACGAGAACTCCTTGTCGATCATAGCGCGGGTATCCACAGCCTCGATCCAATCGACTCCCTCCTCGATCGTAGCCGTCACAGGCTCGATGTTCGTCTGAAGTTTCACCGTTACATTCTGCTCCGTATTGGACACAGATATCGTTTTCGAATCCTCGTCGATGATGAGCTTCCCCTCCTGATTCTGCTGGATTTTGAGAGGGGCCTTCTCACTGCCACTTACGAAATTGAATGTCACCTCCTTGGCCGCATCTGTCTCATTGGTCGTAGAAACCGTAAACTTCACGACGCTCTCGCCAGATTCGCCTTCCGTCTTGTCCGCCTCAACCCAATCTGCGCTACCTTCCAGCGTCCAGGATTTCGAACTGGTAACGGTAACAGTCTCCTCGCCGCCCTTGTACGAGAACGACAAGGTCTTCGGACTGATCGAAATAGACTCCGAAGCAGACATCTGACGAACCGTCAATTCCACACTCGTTGCCTCCGGGTAAGTCAGCGTGAGTTTAGCTTCCCGCGCAGCACCCGGATTGGCGTCTGCCTGAAGAGTGAATTTATCTGCACTGACCGACAGATCGTGCAGCCAAGTCGCATCCCACGTCACATCGAGAGAACAACCATCTACGGCATAATCCACGGTGTAAGGTACTGTTACCTTACCCGCAACGGCTGCGATGTCTGCGGGATTCGAGGCCTTAATGACTGGTGTCTCCTGTTTCACATCCGGGTCGTCGCTACAACCCGTGAGGCCCAAAGCGAAAACCGCGAAAAAAGACACCAACAAAAGCGTTAGTTTTTTCATACTGGTTAATGATTTTTTGTGAAAGCACTTCCGGTATCGCTACCGTAAATAGGGACAGTCGCGAAATAGGCTTAAAATTATAACAAATTGATTGTCAATG
>ENA-UBIY01000706-UBIY01000706.1-human-gut-metagenome-genome-assembly--contig:-NODE-706-length-12423-cov-6.101552_pt1 | contig 12423 bp, 7 predicted proteins | sample MGYA00244945_ERZ654882 | MGnify/ENA primary metagenome ERZ654882 (study PRJEB26926, sample SAMN06164824) | human gut metagenome | biome: ENVO:00009003; feature: ENVO:2100002; material: ENVO:00002003...
AGATCATGCCTAGTCTCGTGGGCTCGGAGATGTGTATAAGAGACAGAAATTAAACAATTCTTTTGTATATTCGGCGCCTTTTTCGGCAGATTCTACTTGAAGTTGACGTGCAGAGGTCTTTTCGGCGGTAGTCTGGTATAAAGAGAGCGCGTTGCTTACTTCACTGCCGGCATTTAATACGGTCTGTTGGAAAGCGAGTTTAGCTTCTTCCTGCTGTGCCTTGCTGATTTTCAGATTTGCCATAAGCTGCCCCCGCTGAAAAAGAGGTTGCACCAGAGAGCCTACCGCCTGAAGCAGCCAGGCACCCGGATTGGTTACAAGGGCTCCCCCACTGTTGGTCCATCCGGCCGAACCGCTCAATGTCACGCTCGGATAAAAACTGGAACGTGCCTGATTGGTGGCATAAAAAGCCTGTTTAAGTACGGCCTCAGCCTGCCATACATCCGGACGGTTAGCCAACAAATTCAGCGGCACTCCCACCGACAAACTTTCCGGGAAATCCACTTCACCGAGTGTGCCGCGCGCAATAGGCTGCGGAGTCCATAAAAGCAGGGCACACAGCGTGTTTTCCGTTTCCGTCACCTGCTGCTTCAAATCCAGCAAAGAAGCTTCGGCATCCAATCGGGAAGCTTCTGCCTGATTCACGGTCGCACGGTCGGCCTGTCCGGCCCGCATCAGGGCCTTCAAACTACTTATATACTCCTTCCAGCTTTCTACCGTTTCCGTAGTTACGGCTACCTGCTCGTCGAGCATCAGCAACGTGTAATAACTCTCGGCCACCGTGGCAATGAGCTGTGTCTGTACTACCTGACGATATGCCTCACTCTGCTCCAATGCCGCACGCTCTCTCCGTTTGGCATTGGTCAGCTTTCCAAAGAAATCCAGTTCCCAGCTGGCAGAAGCTCCCAACGAATAAGTCTTGGTGGGTTTGCTGCCGTCAAAACTGCTCAAAGCACCTTCCGGGTCCAACTGAGCAGAAGGCAGGTAAGCCTGCTTGGCAGCTGACAGCGAAGCCCGTGCCTCTTCCACTTTCAAACGGGCCACATTCAAATCCGTATTCGCCTCCAGCGCACGTGTAATCAGTTTCCGCAAGGATGCATCCGTAAACAGTTCCTCCCATTTCAGGTCGGCCAGTGAGGAGGTAGTATCCACCTCCTCCGGAAGAGTGCCGAACAATCCGTCGGTATTCGTTTCCGGCTGCCGGTATTTTGTGTAGATGCCACATCCGGTCAGCATACTGGCCATGCACGCGGCAACTACTATATGACTTATATTTTTCTCCATATCGAATGTTTCTTTAGTTGATATAAAATTCCCCCACAAGGGATTATTCCGCTGCATCGGTCTGACGGCGAGGCATCACACGTTCTTCAATCGCCTGGAACACCATGAACAGCACCGGCACCACAAACAGCAGGGCCACTGTACCGACAAGCATGCCCCCTACCGTACCGACTCCCAACGAACGGTTTCCGTTGGCTCCTGCTCCGGTAGCCACAATCAGCGGGAACAATCCGATAATCATCGTCAGGGCGGTCATCAAAATCGGGCGCAGACGAACTCCGGCAGCAGCTACGGCAGCCTGAGCAATGCTCATTCCCTGTCGGCGACGGGCCGAAGCATATTCAGTCAGCAAGATGGCGGTTTTCGAAAGCAATCCAATCAGCATAATCAAACCGGTCTGCATATAGATGTTGTTTTCCAGCCCAAAACATTTGGCAAACAAGAAGCTTCCCATCAAGCCGAAAGGTACTGCCAGGATGACCACCATCGGAATAAAGATACTTTCATAGAGCGAACAGAGAATCAAATAGATAAATACGATACAGATAATGAAAATGATCACCGTATTTCCCGTACTGCTTGATTCTTCTCGGGTAATACCGCTGAACTCATAGCCATATCCGGTAGGCAGTGTCTGTGAAGCCACTTCCTCAATGGCTGCAATGGCATCTCCCGAACTATATCCGTCGGCCGGCATACCGTTGACCGGTATAGAGGTGTACATATTGAAACGTGTCAAGGTTTCGGCTCCGTACACCTTGGTCAGCGTAATGAACTGTCCCACGGGGGCCATTTCCCCGCTTTCGGTCCGTACAAACATGTTGTTAAGTGACTCTTTATCCAGGCGGTAATCCTTCCGGGCCTGAATCATCACACGATACAGTTTGGAAAAACGGTTCAAGTTGGACGAGTAATTACCGCCGATATAACCGGAAAGTACGCTCAGCACATCGGATGTGGTCGCCCCTGCCCGTTGACATTTCACCGCATCTACCTCGACCATATACTGCGGGAACTTGGTATCGAAAGTAGTGTATGCCATCGAAATTTCCGGACGCCGGTTCAGGGCTGCAATGAAGTCCTGCGTATATTTCTGCAAATTCTCCACACTGCCTCCGGCACGGTCTTGCACGTACATTTCGAAACCGCTACCCATTCCGTATCCCATAATGGTAGGCTGCGCAAAGGCAAAGAGCTTGGCCGATTTAATGTCGGCTGTATGCTGGTAAATCGCCGCAATGATGGCATTGATGTGATCCTGTGCTTCCTGACGTTCATCCCAGTGTTTCAGTTTGATAATCAGCATACCTCCCGAGGCAGCCTGTCCGCCCATCATACTGTACCCTGTCACATTGGAATAAATCTTTATCTGAGGAATCTCACGAATACGCTCGTCTATCATTTCCATCGTCTTACGCGTCTGAGCCAAACTACTTCCCGGAGGGGTCGTGACATTCACGAATATGGTTCCCATATCCTCATCCGGCACCAGTCCGGTCTTAGTGGTCCGCATGAAAAATACCAGCAAAGCACAAACTGCTGCCAAAGATACCCAGGCCATCCATTTACGACGAAGGAAGAACGACACCCCATTCTTATACTTCAACACCAGCCTATTGAAAGAAGCCTCAAATGCATGGTGAAAACGGGAAGAAAAACTCAACTTACCGCCGGTCGACTTATCCATGTGAGGAGTCATGATAAGGGCACACAAAGCCGGACTGAGGGTCAAGGCATTGATTGCAGAAATACCTACTGCCACCGCCATGGTCAAACCAAACTGGGTATAGAACACCCCACTGGTTCCTCCCATGAACGAGGTCGGGATAAACACGGCCATAAATACCAGTGAAGTGGTCACAATGGCTGCAGAAATACCATCCATGGCAGCCACCGTAGCTTTATAAGGTGAGCGATAGCCTTCGTCAAACTTGGCCTGCACGGCCTCCACCACCACAATGGCATCATCCACCACCGTACCGATTACCAGCACCAGTGCAAAAAGGGTCAGCAGGTTCAGACTGAATCCGGCCACATACAAGAAAGCAAACGTACCCACCAGCGACACGATAATGGAAACCGAAGGAATGATGGTGGAACGCACGCTCTGCAAGAAGAAATAAACCACCAGCACTACCAAAATAATAGCCTCAATCAGGGTTTTCACCACCTCGTGTACAGAGGCATCCAAGAAGTCCTTCGTACTCATCAAGTCGGCCATTACAAGCCCCTTCGGCAAGTCTTTTGAGATTTCCTCCATCAGCTTGTCCACTTCCTTCACAATCTCATTGGCATTCGATCCGGCCGTCTGCGAAATCATACACGTCGCACCGGGGTGGCCCACAATTTCACTGTTATAGGCATAGCTCTGCGAACCTAATTCCACATCGGCCACATCCTTCAGGCGGAGCACTTCGCCCGTAGGGAGAGACTTGAGCACCATGTTGCCGAATTCTTCCGCAGTTTCATATCTACCCCGGTACTTCAACGTGTATTGAAATGTATTTTCAGAATCCTCGCCCAGTGTACCTGTCGCCGCTTCCACGTTCTGGTCATCCAGCAAGGCAATCACATCGGCAGGTACCAGCTGATACTGGGCCATCTTCTGAGGATTCATCCAGATACGCATGGCATAATCCCCACCCATGACATTCACATTGCCCACTCCCGAGATACGGGACAGACGAGGTTCTACATTAATTTTAAAATAGTTATTGATAAAATTCTGGTCGTAGCTATCGTCGGGACTGTACAACGATATAATCTTGACCATACTGTTCTGCCGTTTTTCTACGGTCACACCCACCTTGGTCACTTCTGCGGGCAACAGTCCTTCCGCCTCCGACACACGGTTCTTCGTGTTGACAGTCGCCATGTCCGGGTCCGTTCCCTGTGCAAAATACACGGTAATAGACGCTGAACCCGTATTGGTGGCGGTAGAGGTCATATACGTCATGTTTTCCACACCGTTAATGGCTTCTTCCAACGGAGCGATGACACTCTTCAGTACTGTTTCCGCATTGGCACCCGTATAGGTGGTAGACACCATAATGGTAGGAGGTGCGATATCAGGATACTGCTCCATGGGAAGATTGCTCAAACCGATTACTCCCAATATCAGGATGAGCACAGAAATGGCACACGACAGGATGGGCCTGTCGATAAAAGTCTTCAGTTTCATAACGTCCCCTCCTATTTTTCAGTATGTAACGAAAGAATCTGGGTATTCTCCTGAATCAATCCGGCACCCTCGGCCACAATTACTTCCCCTTCCTGCAAGCCACTCTCTACAATGTATTCCTGCCCGTTGTTCAGCGGGAAAACAGTAACCTGTGCCGACTCGGCCTTTCCACTCTCATTCACCTTATACACATACACCTTGTCCTGAATCTCAAAAGTAGCTTCCTGTGGAACAACCAGCGCGTTCTCCTTGGTATAGGGCAATACGAGCGTAGCCGTACTTCCGTTTCGCAACATTCCTTCCGGATTCGGGAACACGGCACGCAGGCTGACAGCCCCTGTTCCGGTATCAATGGTGCCGCTGATGGCATCTATCACCCCTTCGTGTGCATATTTCACTCCGTCACTCAACTGCAAGGATACTTTGGGCATACCGGCCAGTGACTTGTCCACACTACCATACTGACGGAGCAGTGACAGCATCTGATTTTCGGTCATGGAAAAATATACATAGACTTCCTCATCGTCCGAGACAGTAAGTAAAGGCGTAGTAATGGAAGAATTGACCAATGCCCCCACACGATAGGAAGACATACCTGCCACTCCATCCACCGGACTCCGGACTACCGTATAGGAAAGGTCGTTGCGGGCATTGGTTTCATTGGCCTTCGCTTGTGCCAGACTAGCCTCAGCCTCCAACAAAGAATTCTGTGCCGTCTGACGGTCGAAATCCGAAACCACACGCTCCTTGAAGAGCTCTTCCTTGCTGTCGAACGTCAGGCGGGCCGTAGCCACGGCAGCTTCCGCACTTTTCACATTCGCCAATGCCGTCTGCAAAGCTGCTTTATACGGAACCTGGTCAATCACGAACAACACCTGTCCCTTGTGTACCTTGGCTCCTTCTTTCACACAAATCTCGGTAATCGTACCGCTCACCTGCGGACGAATTTCCACACTCTGTCTTCCCTTTACTACAGCCGAATAGCTGTTAGTGAGAAGGCGATTTTCTTTTTTCACGGTCATGGTCTTGTACCCACTTTCCTGTGAGGTAGGTGCAGGCTGCGTGCAGGCTGTCAGCATCCCCAACAACGCACAAAAACATGCACCAACTGATACAAAAGCTTTTTTCATCTTATTCTCTTTTTTTAGTTGATTTGACTCTTTCTGTTGTAATAGCCGATGCAAATTTAGAAGGCGGGAAAGACTACTTACTTGTTCCATTCCTAAGAACATTTGTCTGAATCCGTGCTTTAGCATTTATTCAGTTTATGATTTCTAAAACATACAAAAAGGTTTTCAGGCTACGATTTATGTCTGTATTTTAGATGCGCAAATACAACAACGAGATACAAGATGAAAGAATATGCGTTTACAAAATGGCTGGTTCCGACGCTGCAAGCAGACGGAACGGAGCGAGATATGGTGTACAATGAACAAATGGGCATCTTCACCGTACGGGGAGAAAATCAATTCCAGAAAGGAAGTATCGACACACAGCATACGGTGTCTTTGCTCGTATTAAAAGGCGAAATCAGCATCCAGACCAACGACAAGCGGACCGTCATTCCTGCCCCTTCCTACATCGAGTTTATCGAACCCCACCAATGGAGCGACCTGAAAACAAACCGTGATTTCGAAGGATGTCTGCTCATTACCCGAAGGGAGATTTTTTTGCAGGCAGCCGAATGCATCCGTTCCAAAGTGGCAGCCTATGTATACAGACACGTATTGGAGCCGTTTATTCCATTGGAGAAACAGGATCTTCTCCGGATACAATCACATGTGGACATGCTACGCCACACCCTTCAGCAAAAAGAGAATCATTTCCTGCTTGAAATGCTGGAAAACACGCTTCGTTCCCTCATCCTGGAAGTGTGGAATATTATCCTCCGCATGTATAAACAAGAAAACGAGTTCGAGCACTCTTTCCGCTGGAAAGATACCCTCCCTCGTTTTCTATATCTGATGCATACCAATTGCCGTTATCATCACACCGTAAAATGGTATGCCGACCAACTCTACGTATCCCCCGATGCGTTATCGGCCAAGTTAAAGAAACTCTATGGCAAGACAGCCAACCAGCTCATCAGCGAAAGCCTGATAGAAGAAGCGAAAGTCTGTCTGCTCAATCCGGCCAACAGCGTGCAGGACGTGGCCGAAAAGCTCTGTTTCTCTGACCAAGCTTCTTTCAGCAAGTTTTTCAAACGCTACTGCGGAGTGTCGCCCGGCCAGTTAAAAAAACAAGCCTAAACCCTATTTTAAAGGTTCACTTCCGTCACTACCTGTCCGTCGAAGAGATTAATGACGCGGTCGGCAAAACCGGCATCATGCTGCGAGTGAGTCACCATCACAATGGTGGTGCCTTCCTTATGCAGCTCGGTAAGTAATTCCATCACTTCCCGTCCGTTCTTGGAGTCCAGGTTACCGGTAGGCTCATCGGCCAGAATCAGCTTCGGTCCTGATACTACAGCACGGGCAATAGCCACACGTTGCTGTTGTCCGCCCGACAGCTGCTGCGGGAAGTGCTTGGCACGGTGTGTAATCCCCATCCGCTCCATGGCAGCCTCCACTTTCCGCTTACGTTCTGCCGAAGGTACACCCAAATACAGCAAGGGCAGTTCGATGTTCTCAAATACGTTCAACTCGTCAATCAGGTTGAAGCTCTGGAATACGAAACCAATCACTCCCTTACGCAAGGAAGTACGTTGCGATTCAGTATAGCCACCCACTTCTGTTCCGTTCAAGAAATACTTGCCTCCCGTGGGATTGTCCAGCAATCCCAAGATATTCAGCAAGGTAGATTTTCCACAACCTGAAGGACCCATGATAGCCACGAACTCTCCTTCCTTCACTTCGATACTTACATTATTCAATGCCCAAGTTTCCACTTCATCTGTGCGGAATACTTTCTGTAAATTTTCTGTCTTAATCATACTTCAAAATTTTATTTTAATGATATTACTCTTGTTTTATACATTCTACCGGATTTACCCGACTCAATATCCAACCCTGCAGGCAGACAATGACCGCCGAGATGCCCCACACCACCAACAACGGCCATACAAAGATACCGGCCGAAAGCGGGGCACGGTACGCAAACTGCTCCAGCCAATGCAGCATGAACCACCAGCCGACAGGCATGGCCATTACATACGCCACTACAGCATAGATACAGAACGGTTTGTTAAGCAGCCAGATAATCTGTCCCCGTGTTGCTCCATGCACCTTGCGGATACTAATTTCGCGTATCCGCTGACGGGTGGCATACCAGGCGATACCAAACAATCCGAAACCTGTCAGCAACAACCCAATCACGGCATAGAAAGTCAGAATATGTGACAAAGAAAGCACTTTCCCGTTACGTGCCATAAAATCCCGGTGCATATCTGCATAACCGAAAGGTTGGTTGGGGTTCATTTCATTCCATACGGCTTCTATCTGCCGCAAGGTCTCTTCACGGTTTTCAGGACGAAGACGCAGTTGCAAATAAAATCCTTTCTGCAAGTCACTTGCCGACAACAATGTGATGACAAGAGGTGTTACCGCTTCTTCCAGCGAATTGACGGAAAAGTCGCGCACCACACCTGCGATTACAGCCAGACTGTCTTTCGTTTCCGTATCGAACTCGCGCAAGGCATGCCCCACGACCTCCGTACCCGCAGGCACTAACAAGCGGACAAAACTCTCGTTCACCAGTACCGGAGATGCCTGACGCTCCAACAGACGGGAAGGAGATTCTCCACTCAACTGTTCAATGCGCAAGGTGCGCAACAAGGTGGAGTCGCCTTCCAATGTCAGCAGATTGGTACGTACTTCCTTCCCACTGGGACGCAGCACGTTCAACTGACGTATCCAGGCATTAAGCACCGAAGCCTTGGAAAGTGTCATGGATTCAATCCCTTTCACCCGTTTCTCCAGTTCCGCCTTGAAGGGAGCCAACGGAGTACCAAAGGCATCCCCTATCTCAATGCAGCCCTCGTAACGCGAAGCCCGCTGGCGGGTCAGTTCCATCTGGTTGCGTGCTGTCAGCGTAGCCAATAACAATCCGATGGAAATCACGAACTGCACCGTTACCAATACCGCTACAAAACGCTGTTTGCGTCGGCCACTGTAAAGGGTACGGTACTCCGTGAACGACAAGCGTGACAGGCGACAGCTGATGTACCACGCCGGTATTACCGACATCAACAGAATGAATAACAGCAACCACGGCAACATCTGACTACTGAAGAAGAACGTCATGGTCAACCGCGAACCCAACAGGTCATTAAACAGTGACAGACAGTCATTGACCAGCAGAATGGACAAGCCGAATGCCAGCACCACCGTCAGAAAAGCATCCCCGAAAAGTTGCAGACGGATATTGCGCAAGGTAGCCCCCATCAATTTTTCCACATGAATCATACGCAGCTGTTGCAGCAAGCGGCTCAAACTCATGTTAGTATAGTTGCAGCAAGCAATGATCAGTATCAGCACGGCTGCCAGCAGACTGATATAGAGAGTCTGCACGGGTGTCTGACTAACGAAATCGAGCGTCTGCTGAGAAGAATCATCAGGAGTAGTGAAACAAATGGCGTCCAGCGGATCCAGGTAATATTTTGTCTGACCGGGCATCAGTGTAGGTACCTTGTCCTCATTCAGCTTATCGGCCAGGTGACCCGCATCCGTACCCGGAGTCAGCTTCAGCAGTGTAAGTCCACCCCAGAAGAAATCAGGGTCGTGTGCTATCAACATGTCAAACTGCAGAAGCGATTGTTCGCGCTTCTTAAGCACTGCTGCCACTTCGTACGGACGGACCTCTCCAAAGCGGAAATGTGCCTCCACCTGCTTCCCTACCGCTTGTTTCCCTCCGAACAGACGACGGGCACAAGCTTCACTTAATGCGACCTTCCCTGGTTGACAGAGTACCTGACTCAAACTACCTTCTTCCGTACGGTAATCAAAAAAGTTCGTCAGGGTTGTATCGGCCGACAACATCTTAAAATCACCTTCCACCTTCTGCTCGTTCACCTTGCAGTAAAGCAAATCCAGTTTCCCTAACCGAAGAAAGTTCTCTACCTCGGCATAGCTTTGCTTCAGCTGCGGAGGAATCTCTGCGCCGGCAAAGGCCACTCGTTTCCCCTCCGTCATCGGGTCATCCTGCCGCAGAAAAAACATGCGGTCACGGTCCGGATTACGTCCTTCCAACCCATGCTCGTGCACGAAGTATGTCATCAGCAAATTGGTGCAAGCCAATCCCAATGCCAGACTGGCTACCGAAACAAGGAAAAACACCTTGTTACGCCACCAGCTTCGCAAAATCATTTTCAATACTACATTCAGTATCATAACACATCGTTTTTTAGTTCATTTCTTATTCTGTCAGACGGATGCCTTCGATATAGTATCCCCCTTCCACGTGCTCGCCTTCCGAAAAGTCAAACCAGCGGGTATCTTTCGGCAGCGGAGCAAAATAGAGCGTGAAATCCATTTCTCCGCTATCAGGCATAAACACCTGCTCGCCTATCGCGAAACCTTCACTGCGCAGAAGCGGATAGTTCACCCCCTTGTCCGACATCAAAAAAGTCGCTTTGTCCAACCGAATCCAATAATTTGGAATATACCGTGCATGCACGCGAAGTACCGTAGCCGAGTCGGTCAACTCCACCTGACAGATGGTCAGCACCTCCATTTATTCTGTTTTCTTCCGCGGATGATGCACCAGTTTGTGACCGTCTTTCCATTCGATACGCATCGGCTGTTTGGGAGCCATCGAGCCTTTAATTTTCAGTTTCAGCCAACCTTTTGCATATCCACTCCAGCTGTCAACCACCTTTCCTTCCGGAGAAATCAATACAAAATGGGGAATTCCTCTGACACCATAACGAGCATACAGTCCGTTGTTCTCTTCCAAATCGTTCCAATTATTCCAGGTCATGGCATGCGATTTAGAAGCCTCTTCCCATCCCTTCCGGTTCTCAATGCTCAGGCTGATCACCTCCAGGCTGTCCTTGTACATTTCACTGATTTCCTTCAGTTCCGGTTGCGACATGATGCAAGGACCGCATCCCCGACTCCAGAAGTCCAGCAAGATGTATTTTCCGCGAAACTCAGCCAGGCGGTGAACCTTTCCTTCCAAGTCGTACATATCCGCATCGGCAGCTTCCTCGCCCACTTTCACTACAGTCGGCGGATTCAAGGCCAGATACACACTCTTCCCAATGGACGTTTCTTTCTGTGCGTCATCCAGCAGATTGTACAACTGCTGCACTTCTTTTTTATACGGATAATCTTTACGGAACTTAACCGACATCCCCATCCGATGCAATTCACCCATCCAGGCTGCATTAATCGGCGATTGTTTCATAATCGCAATATTATGCTGGGCAATCTGATCACTCAACTTCTCTGTCAGCTGTTGCAGACTGTCTGCTTGCGCACGGACCTGTTCTTTATTTCCTCCCTGCGCAGCCGACCTCATCAGTGCAAATTCTTGCATGGTCAACCGCTGAAATTCCTCCCATTCCTTATGGGAAGCCTGTATCAGCTGCTGCTGGAATTGCTGCTCCTTGACATCGCTCTCTACTTTCCAGGAGTAAATATAAGGATTCTCTCCTTGTATGAGCAGATAACTGCCAGGATTTACCCATAGTTCAAGCAACATGGGTGGGAATTTCGTATCATCACGTGCCATCAAGCCATAACCTTCCAGCTCGTTTCCGGCGGTAGTCAGTTCAAAACGGAATGTCCCGTTCTGCAGCGTATCGGTAGCTGCCATACTCCCCACGTTACCCTCTTGCTTCATCAAATAGAACACGGTTCCGTCGGGAATATTCTTCAACTGACCTTCCACCACAAATTTCTCCTGTGCCTGTGCCCCCAATGCACCTAAGAGCAGACAGGCTAATACTTGTTTTCTCATGGATATTTTCAATTTTAGGTTATTATACTACATTTATATCACTCCCGCTTGATTTCTTCTGCCGGATTCACCCGGGATACCTGCCAAATACGGAAAGCTACCGTAAGGGCGACGAACAAGGAGGCACTCAGGAAGAGGCAAAAATAGAAAGCCACCCCATGCTGGAAGAACACCGTATACAAGGTACTAAACTGCCTCAACAAGAATTCAACCAACGCAAATCCCAACACAGCCGTCACCGTCAGTAAAGTAACATAAAGCCGGGCAAACAGCCAGACTATCTGACGCATTCCGGCACCGTTGATCTTTCGGATAGCCATCTCCTTCCGCCGATATTCCGTGTCGATGGTCACGGCTGAATACACGCCCAACAACGAAATCACCAGCACCACTACCGAAAAGAACAATACAATTCCGCGGAGCTTGAACTCAAGCGCCTGTGACTCACGGATGTCGTCCATGAACGTGCTTACCTTCACTTCCACACTTTCCGGCAACGTCTTTTTCAGTATCTTCCTGACCTCCTGAAAGACGGTTTCCGCCTGTCCTTCCTTACATTTTATATAGCAATGCCCACAATAATCATCGAACCCGCTCAGGAGGAATATAAATCCTTCACTATCATAATACACACTGGACACAAATGTCTGGCACACTCCTTTAACCGTGTAGGCATCTCCGTCAAAATTATAAAGCGGTTTCCCCATGATGTCCGTTCCGAGACGATGAGATAATGCCTCGTCTATCACCAAATCGGACGATTCACGCGGCGTATGTCCCGACCGCATCGGAATGTGCATGAAACGAAAGAAACCGGAAGTTATACGCATCACATTTACATCCACATAACTGCCTTTATTATCTTTCTCCGTATACATACCCGTACCGGAAACACCTCCCAAATAATTGATGTCGGCCGGAAGCACCTCTTCGACTCCCGACAAGTTTTTAAACTGATGTATCAGATCCTGCTTCTGCACGGCGTTCATAAAGGAAAAATCCATCGGCATGCTCAAAACCTGCTCTTTTTCCTCCAAGCTCAATCTCCCGAACAAGGT
>ENA-UBIY01000712-UBIY01000712.1-human-gut-metagenome-genome-assembly--contig:-NODE-712-length-12373-cov-4.940088_pt1 | contig 12373 bp, 7 predicted proteins | sample MGYA00244945_ERZ654882 | MGnify/ENA primary metagenome ERZ654882 (study PRJEB26926, sample SAMN06164824) | human gut metagenome | biome: ENVO:00009003; feature: ENVO:2100002; material: ENVO:00002003...
TTGCAGTATCGTCAGTATAAGCATAGATAAAAAGGCTTCCTATGGAGTCGGTCTTATCTGCTCCAACGTCAGACCAATATTTGCCGTTAAGAGAAATATAGCTTTGCCCTGACTGCGCCTTTGATGTTCGGTCGCTTTCTGCAAGGAGATATCCCCTGCCGCTGTCGCCGCTGAATTTTACTGAAATGGAATATTTCTCGCCCTCTTCAAGAAGGATATCCTCGGGAAAGTCAACTGTATAAAAGCCGTTTGCGGACACTGAGCCGCTTATCTGCGTTTCAAGGACGCCTATAGGGTCGCTGTCGGAAACGTTGGTATAGACGCTTAGGGTGTAATCCGCACTGCCCGTTTTGCCCACATACATAAAGCCTGCTTTATCAAGCTTTTCATCGGCTTTAGCTGTGAAAACATTTGCACCGTAAACAGAGCCGTCGTTGCTGGCGTTCACAACATAGCCTGTCATTTTGCTGTAGTGATATGTATTATCACAGCTTTCTTCAAAGTCATAGCAGCAAAACTGTCCGAACTCTGCTTCGTCATAGGACACCCAATAGAAGCCGTCATTGTCCTGATCTGCGCCCCACGAGCCTTTCACAAGCCATGCGCCGTTATTGGCAGGCTTATATCTGAAATTATCCTTACTGTAGTTATCGTCCCAGCCCACCACTGTGACGGAATGATTTATGATAGTGTTTTTTGAGGCGTCGGGATCATAGTAGGCAGTATTGTTATGATTCATATAGCCATTTCCTGCAAAATAGCTTGCGGAAACTGCTCCAAGCTCCATTATTTTACGCTTCACCTGCGTGGTGCTTGAAAGCTCCATGACATAATTCAGCCTGTATTCGCTGACGCTTTTCTTGTTTTCGGAAACTATCATATTCTCTGTGCCTGATTCTAAAAACGGCTCGTAATCCTCATAGCATAGTCCCTGACCATTTGCAAGGGCGGAGGCCGCAAAGAGCCAGTTTCCCCCTGATGAAAAATCATCTTTACCTGTGGCTGTGCCTGAATTTGAGGACAGCACCAAGGCAGGCACGGAAAATTCTGCGGAGGGGTTTTCAAGCCCCTTTTTTATAAGATCCTGTTCTGCACAGGCAAGGGCTGAGAATGCCCAGCAAGCACCTGTTGAAGCCTGATCTTTTACTGTTGTGATCTCTCCTGAGCTTCTTGGGTCATAGGTGGATGGGAGCTTTCGGGCGGCTAGTCTTGCAGGGGACTTTATCTGATAGTCACCGTCTGTGCTTTTGGCCACGCCCTCTATCTCATAGCTATAGCCGTTATGGGTAAAGTTTACGGGAACGACTTTTATGCCGTTATCCTCGCTGGCAAGTGCAAAAGTCTGCGCCGAAAGCTGAAAAGCCATGAGCAAAGCTGTCAAAAGCCCTGCCGCACCTTTCATTCTTCTCATTTTCCGCCCTCCTGTTTATCTCAGGTTATGGTTATCTTTCTTGTATACTCGTTTGAAATACATCTGCCGTATGCCGCTGTTTCTCTAAGTCTTACTGCGTTCTTTTCAAGGAAAGCAACACGCTTTGCATAGTCGGAGATATCCTCAAGCTTTTTCAGCGAGGTATCATACTCCAGAGTTCTGTTCTCAGCCTGCGCAAGTATGCGTGTGCCTGTGCGGTTAAAGGCAAGTATCCTGCCGTATGGTACTTGTCTGATATCGTCCTTTCTGATGCCGAGAACAAGGTGCAGGACCATTCTTCTTACTCTTGCCATGGTGATATTCTTTGACTTTATACGCTGTTCAAAGATATCCATAGTTTCAGGGCAGGAGCTTACGACAGACATAAATCTGTTGGCAAGGTGTTCGTCGCAGTCAGGGAGGGCAAGAAAATCTTCTCTTGAAGCTGTGCAGAGCTTGAAAAGCATTTCTTTGCCTGCCTGCCGGGTAAAGGACGGCTTACAGCCTTCAAAATCATATGGAACAAATTTCTGCCACTCACCGCCCTCTTTTATAAGCTCTCTTATATGAGAAGCCGAAGCAAAATCACCAGACTCTGCCTGAGAATCATGTGCAACAGCTTCACGCTTTACGGCATAAGGCACTAGCCATGGGGCTATACGCTTTGCCGCCTTTATATACTCCACTGCAAGAACGTTATTTGGTGTGGAGAATATCTCTTCGGCGGTTCTGCCATAAAGACCTATGGAGGCTTCATACATAGCCTGCGGGTAGGACTTTCCCTGAGATAAAAGTTCTCTTACCTGCTGTGAATTTTCAAGCATTGCGGATATTTCAGCTGCCTGTTCAAGGGCGTTCCTATCACCGCTTTCACAGCCGAAAGACAAGGTCGTTACCACGTCCTCCCCAAGACCTGCAAGAAGCCTTACTGCACTTCTTGCAAAGACCTCACTGTTTGAACATGAGAACGGGCATGGCAGTTCTATAACAAGGTCTGCACCGTTTCTTATAGCAGCCTGCGCTCTGTCATATTTTGAGAAAACAGCCGCTGAGCCACGCTGCACGCAATCGCCGCTCATTACTGCGACGATACCCTCTGCGCCAGCCTGTCTTGTGGCTTGTATCTGATATTTGTGTCCGTTATGGAACGGATTATATTCCGCAACTATTCCCGCAATTTTCATTTTTTACTCCTCTTTCTACCCTATGCATATTTTATTCCGTCTTTCAAAAGCTTACTGCGAATTATGATACTAATATGTTAAGCCCTAGTAAAAAAATTGTGCAATATGTATATTTATGAAAAAAGCTCTTGAAATTTATCATTAATATTGATATACTATAAGTATATGATATTATGGGCTTAAAGTCAAGCCCGTTATCTGACATATTATAATCGGGAGGAGATTTTTTCCAATGAAAATCTTAGTTGTAAACGCAGGTTCATCATCACTTAAATATCAGCTTCTGGATATGAAGGACGAGTCTGTTATCGCAAAGGGCAACTGCGACCGTATCGGTATCGACGGCCATGTAAGCGCAAAGACAGGCGACGGCAGACACATCGAGGAGGATTGCAATTTCCCTACTCACACTGAGGCTTTTGAAAAGCTCGTTGAGGTACTCACATCAGGCGAAACAAAGGTCATCGACTCTATGTCTGAGATATCAGCCGTTGGTCACAGAATAGTTCAGGGTGCTGAGATATTCAAGGAGACCTGCCTTGTAACAGACGAAGTTATCGACCAGATCGACTCACTGGCTGAGCTTGCACCTGTACATAACCACCCACACGCTCTTGCACTGAGAGCCTGCAAGGCAGTTATCCCAGCAGGCACACCACAGGTAGTCGTATTCGACACTGCTTTCCACTCAACAATGCCAAGAAAGGCTTATCTCTACGGTCTGCCATACGAGTGCTACACTGATCTTCATGTAAGAAAATACGGCTTCCACGGAACATCACACAGATTTGTTTCAGGCGAGCTTGCAAGAGTAATGGGCAAGCCTATCGAGGAGCTTAAGATAGTTTCATGCCACCTTGGAAACGGCTCATCTATCACAGCTATCAACGGCGGCAAGTCTGTTGACACATCAATGGGCTTCACTCCTCTTGACGGTCTTGTAATGGGCACACGCTGCGGTTCTGTTGACCCTTCTGCTGTTGACTATGTTGAGAAGAAAATGGGGTTCACACCTGACCAGATGACAGAATACATGAACAAGAAGTCAGGCTTCCTTGGTCTTTCTGGTATCGGCTCTGACAACAGAGATATTCAGGCTGCTGCAAGCGAGGGCAACGAGAGAGCTCTTATCGTAAGCGAGATATTTGCTTATCAGATCAAGAAGTTCATAGGCTCATACGCTGCTGCAATGAACGGTCTTGACGCTGTCATATTCACAGGCGGTATCGGTGAGAACGCACCTGAGGTAAGAGCGGCTGCTTGCTCAAATCTCGATATTCTCGGTATCCACATCGACGCTGAGAAGAACCTCTGCCGTGGAATACTCAAGGAGATCTCCACAGACGATTCTAAGACAAAGGTTTACGTTATCCCAACAAACGAAGAGCTTCTCATTGCAAGAGATACTCTGGCACTTATTTCTAAGTAATATTTCAGATAACATTAAGGACGGCTTTCTTATGAGAGCCGTCCTTTTTTGGCGCATAAAAAAGGCGCAGGAGAGGTTTTCCTGTGCCTTGATTTGTTTGATAAGACCGCCAATTTTCATGTAGGGGCTGGCGCCCTCGACAGCCCGATTTTGAGAGTGTAAAAGTTTGAATTATCACGAAGTTTTGTGGGTTGACGAAATATCGAGAAGTGGGACGTCGTATTTGTTTGAATGTACGATATTGACTATATACGTTTTCCAAACACCATTGTATCAGGTCTTAACGCCTGAGAACTGCGTCTGATAAAGTCTGTAGTAACAGCCCTTGGCGGCGATAAGCTCCTCATGGCTACCCTGCTCTGCAACACGTCCACCGTCGATAACGACTATCTTATCGGCGTCACGGATAGTGGAAAGTCGGTGAGCGATGATAAGGGAGGTTCTGTTTTTCATAAGAGCCACCATTGCGGACTGAATGTGCATCTCAGTTCTGGTATCAACTGAGGAAGTGGCTTCGTCAAGAATAAGTATCTTCGGGTCGGCAAGCACTGCTCTTGCTATGGAGAGAAGCTGACGCTGACCTTGTGAAAGGTTTGAGCCGCCCTCGGCAAGCACTGTGTCGTAACCCTCGGGAAGTCTTTCTATGAACTCGTCTGCGTTCGCAAACTTTGCCGCCGCCTTTATTTCATCAAGGGTGGCGTTTTCTCTGCCGTAGCGGATATTCTCCTCTATGGTGTCCTTAAAAAGCACTGTATCCTGCAAAACTATGGCTATGGAACGTCTGAGCTTGTCTTTCGGGATATCGTAAATGCTCTGACCGTCTATAGTTATCTCACCGCTGTCAACGGGATAAAATCTTGTGAGGAGGTTCACTATGGTGGTCTTGCCTGAGCCTGTTGCACCGACTATGGCTATTTTCTGACCTGCTTTTACTTCAAGATCGAGGTCTTTTAGCACCTGCTTTTCAGGAACATACGAGAAGTCGATATGCTTGAAGTCGATATCGCCTTTGACGTTTTCCACCTCAAAGTCAGCCTTGCCCTCGTCAGTTTCCTTATCAGCGTCCATTACCTCAAAGATACGCTCTGCGCCTGCTATTGCGGTCTGGATATTTGCAAACTGATTTGCAATCTCATTGATAGGACGTGAGAACTGTTTTGAATAGAGTATGAAAGCCTGAATAGTTCCCACTGTTATAAAGCCTTTTATTGCGAACCAGCCGCCAAATGCAGCGATAAGGATAAAGCCGAAATTGGATATTAAGTTCATGCAAGGACCCATTACACCACCGAATATCTGAGCTTTTATGCCACATTTTTTCAGATTGTTGCTCATTTTCTCGAACTTGTCAACAGCGTCCTGCTCTTTGCCATAGGAAACGACCGTTCTATAGCCAACGACCATTTCTTCCACTTCACCGTTTATCTCGCCAAGAAGCACCTGCTGTTTGATAAAGTATTTCTTCATATACTTTGTGAGAACGCCTGAAACGAATATGGTAAGGAACACTGTAGACAGTGAGATAAGGGTAAGAAGCGGTGAATACAGAAGCATTATGACAACTGTTCCCACTATGGTCAGCACGCCTGAGATGAGCGAGCCTATGGACTGAGAGATAGTTGTGGAGATATTCTCGACGTCGTTTGTCATACGGCTCATTATATCGCCATGGCTATGGGTATCGAGATATTTTATAGGAAGTCTTACAAGGCTTGAGAACAAGTCTTTACGCATGGTCTTTACTGTGTACTGTGAAAGCTTTGCGGAGAATATTCCCTGCATATAGGTGAAAACAGAGGACAGGAGATAAACTGTCCCAAGACCTATGAGCGTTTTGCCAAGCGCACCGAAGTCAACGCTTGTTTTCTTTTTGGTGAGAGTGATGCAGTCGATAGCTATCTGCTGTATTGACGGTGCGGCAAGATTGAGCAGAGTTATGATGAGCATTACACCGATAAGTGCGAAAAACAGATATCTGTTCCTGCCTATATAGCCGATAAGCTTTTTAAGGGTGTTCTTTGCGTCCTTAGGCTTTTCCATTGTGAGCCTTGCACCGTGAGGTCCGCCCGGTTTTCTTCCGCCGGGTCCCATTGGAGGCATTGGAGGCATTACACTTCACCTCCTGACGTTTTTACCTGTGAAGCGTAGATATCCTGATATACCTCGCAGGTCTTTAATAAATTTTCATGAGTATCGCAGGCACAAAGCTTGCCGTGGTCAAGAACGGCTATCCTGTCGCATGATTTTACGCTCTGGATACGCTGTGCGATTATGATAAGGGTAGTGCCGTTCATTTTGCGGTCTATCTCCGCACGGAGCTTTGCTTCTGTGCCAAGGTCGAGGGCGGAGGTGGAATCATCAAGAATGAGGATCTCAGGTTTTTTAAGTACCGCTCTTGAGATAGAAAGCCTTTGCTTCTGACCGCCTGACAGTGAAGCACCCTTTTCGGCTATAATACCCTCATAGCCTGCAGGTATTTTCTGAATGAACTCGTCAGCCTGAGCTGCCTGTGCGGCGGAGATGACATCCTCATGGGTAGCGTTTTTGTCGCCCCATTTTATGTTGTCCTCAACTGTTCCTGAGAAAAGCTCGCTCTTTTGCAGGACTATGCCAACTTTCTTTCTAAGCTCGTCAAGCTTGCAGTCCTTGACGTTTACGCCGTCAACAAGGACTTCCCCTGCTGTGCAATCGTAAAATCTTGGGATAAGATTTACAAGCGAAGATTTTCCCGAACCTGTTGCACCAAGAATGGCAACGCTCTCGCCTGACTTTATATCAAGGGTAAGGTCTGAGATAACAGGTCTGCCCTTGGTTTCAGGATAGGAGAATGAAACGTTTTTAAAGCTCACTGTGCCGCCTGTTTTATCTGAAAGGGAAACGCTGCCGCTTTTTATAACAGGGTCAGTTTCAAGGACTTCTCTCAGTCTGTTTGCAGATGCGGAAGCCTTTGCGAGGGTCTGGAACATCATAGACATCATCATTACGCCATGCAAGACCTGAGTAAGATATGTGATAGCCGCCATGACCTCGCCGACCTTCATAGCTTGTGCCTGCACCTGCCAGCCGCCTATAACTATAACGGCAATAACAGACAGGTTGAGTATTATCATAAGAATCGGCTGAAGGATAGCCATAAGGGTCTGAACACGGAGGTTTGATTCCATAAGGCTTATATTTGCATCGTCAAAACGCTTTTCTTCTGTATCCTCTCTCACATAGGCTTTTACTACTCTTGCACCTGTGACGTTCTCCTGAACCACAGAGTTTACGCTGTCAAGACGTTTTGCAACGATAGAATAGTATGGGTTTGCCTTTTTGAGAATTACTATCATCATGATTATCTCGACAGGCAAGGCGCATAGGATTATTATTCCAAAGCGAACGTTCAGAGTGAGCATCATGATTATTCCGCCGAAGAACAGCAGGCTGTCACGCACCAACATTCTCAGCATGAAGTCTACCATTTGCTGGATAGCGGTTATATCCGCTGTAAGACGTGTTACCAATGAGCCTGTGGTGAACTTGTCGGTCTGTTCAAATGAAAGACCCATGACACGCTTAAAAACGTCCACACGCAGATCTCTTGAAAAGCTTTGGGAAGCTATCCCACCGAATGCAGAAGCCGCAATTCCGCAAGCTCCGCCACCTATAAGAACAAGGAGCATGAGAAGTCCCGTTCTTATGATAAGATCCATATCCTGACCCAGCACGCCATCGTCAACTATTTTTGACATAAGCTTTGGCTGAAGCAGGTCGCCCAGCACTTCTCCCACCATGGATAGAGGTGTCAGCACCGCAAACAGTGCATAGGGCTTCAAGTATTTGCTTAGTTTTACTTTCAAAGCAGTTCCTCCTAAAATTTTATTTCAGGCTACTTATACGCAGGGGAACATTGACGGAAGATAGCAAATGCAGAGCAGTGGGCTGTCAAGGACGCCAGCCCCTACAAAATGTGTGATATAACTTTTTTATGTAGTGGCAAACAGCGTTCGCACGCATTGCTTTTGTTTTGCTAATGATCGCATCGACTTTTCACTGCTGGTGACAAGGCAGAGCCTTTGAAATCACAGCCTAATTGTGCATTATCTCAAGTTCCTCAGAAAGTTCCTGAGCGGTCATTTTTCTGCTGAGGGAGGCTTTGTCTATCATTATGGTAACAGGCTCTTTTCCGTGGATATCGAACCAGTTGTCAGAGAAAACGCAATCTGCGGTTTTTAGGCTGAGGCAGACGCTTTTGGCGTAATTCTCGGCACAGAATGTCAGGGCGAATTTATCCTCACTTTCTGATATGCCGTAGGTTATGGCAGGCTCTAAGAATGTAAATTCTTTCGGGCGCACAAAGAGCGTTGTGCCAAAACTCAACACCTTGCCGTTTTCCATAATGGAATACTCAAGATATTTTTCACGAGGGTCGATACGGTTTTTAAGCTCGTCTGAAAGGTCGATAGTAAGGACGTTTTGTGCTGTGAGAGATGGAACGCTCACGGATTTTTCGCCGCTTTGCAAAATTTCAGCTTTATTGTTTTTAAGCTTCCATCTTACTATGCCTTCAAAGGCTGTCATTCGCTCGTTGGATATGTTAAGGACAGGCTTTTTTCTATGGGTATCGTCGCAGGAGATAAGGCATGGAGCGTAAAAACGCTTTGCATAATAATGCAGACCTTTCCACCTGCCGAAATAGTCGATACTTGACCATGAGATAACAGGGTTTGAATCGTTCACCTGCCAATAGGCAGAGCCCATACATCTGCCTCTTGCTCTTCTCATATGCTCAACATTCGAGCGTATGCAATCCGCCTGAACGAGCTGAGAGGAATAGATGAGCTGTTTGAAATCGTACGGATATCTCACCATTTGAGCGAGATAGTACATTATCTTCTCGTTGCCCTGAACGCACTTCTGATGTGCCGCCATAACTGGTGAGCAAAGGTCAAAGTCGCCCTTTGTTTCATCAGCAAAGGCACGGCAGGTCTTTATATCAGGCAGGCTTTCAAAGCCGTATTCTGAGCAGAAGCGGTAATAAAATTCTCTGAACGCTTCGATAGGCTTGAAGTTGTGCCAAACGTCCCAATAGTGCATATCCCCTGCATGGTTTGAGGAAGCGTCCTTGAAGCCTCCCCCTGATGAAGGTGATGACGGCCAATAGAATGTGTTTTCGCATGGGTCATAGGCTTTAAGCACCTGTGGGATAATATCCTCAAAAATGATAAGATAGTCACGCTTTGCTTCCTCGTCCTCGGGAAGACCCCAATATTCCCATGCGGATTCTATCTCGTTATTGCCGCACCACAGACCAAGAGAGGGGTGGTTTCTCAGGCGGATAACGTTGTCACGAACTTCCCCACGGACAGTTTCTTCAAACTCCTCTGTGAGCAGATACGCAGAGCAGGCGAACATAAAGTCCTGCCACACTATGATACCATTCTCGTCGCAGTAGTCATAGAAATACTCGTCAGGATAATAACCGCCTCCCCACACTCTTATAAAGTTATAGTTTGCGGCCTTGCAATCTGCAAGGAGCTTTCTTGTTTTCTCCTCGTTACAGCGTGTGACTATCTGATCTTCAGGGATATAGTTCGCACCCATTGCAAATATCTTCACGCCATTGTTTATAAAGCAGAACTCTTCACCCAACTGATCTTTTTCACGGCTGACGGTGAGCGTTCTAAGACCTATGCGCTGTGTATTTTTATCTGTGCAAGCGTCATTTTCATCATACAAAGTCACTGCACAGCTATAAAGTGGCTGTTCGCCATAGCCGTTCACCCACCAAAGCTGAGGGTCGTTTATCACAAGTTCAGTTTCATAATATTCTGCACTTTCCTCCAGGCTTATGTCGGCTTTTGCGGCGATATTGCACTGCGGGTCGGATATTTCCACCATAGCTTTTTTACAGCCGTGGTTTTCTATATGCAAAAGGGCTTTCAAAGTCACTTTGTTATCGGTGTGCTTTTGGCTGTAGTAAACGTCAAGTATACGTCCTGCATTTGGAACGATAAGGGATACACTGCGCCATATGCCCATATCAGGGAGCATTGGACCCCAATCCCAGCCGAACATACAATGGGCTTTTCTTATATGTGTATAGCCTGTCATGGTGGAGTCAACGCCCCAAAGGTGACGTTTTTCGTCCATTTCTTTTATGTATCTGTTTGGCGAGGTTATTTTCACTGTGAGAGTGTTGTCCCCCTCTTTGATAATACCATGGACAGGAAACTCCCACACTCTGTGCATATTGTTCACTCTGCCGAGGTGAATGCCGTTGAGACAGACGTTTGCTATGGTATCAATGCCGTCAAAGTGCAGGACAGTATGTTTGCACTCCACTGCGGACTTGTCTGCGATGAATGTAGTTTCAAAATCGTAATCATCATCACATATCTGTGTTGAGATATACTCGTTCTCACGATAATATGGGTCGGGTATCTTTTTATAGTCAAGCAGGGTCTTATATACAGAGCATGGAACTTTGCAATCAAAGCTCTCCTGCGAGCCTGCTTTTTTCATTTTCCAGTTATCGTTAAGGCTTACTGTTATACTCATTATTTTTCTCCTTATTTATCATGAATGCAGAAAAGGTTTGTTTCCCATGCGGGGTAGTATCTTTCCTGACGTATATAGAATTTGTATCCTTTGCAAAGGCTGTTTATATACAGAGGCAGGGTGATGTAATCATATGGTCTGTGATACAACGCACTGCATATTTTGGGAGCATAGCGTGAAATGGTATATTCACTGCCTTTGATAGCTTCTAGGTCTGCTCCCTCAACGTCATATTTTATATAGGTGCATTTTTTGCCTGCAAGAACGCTGTCCAGACTTCTTGCACGAACCTTTTTTCCTGCGGCATCTACTCTGCCCTGTCTGCCTGCGCCACCTGCGAAATAAAGCTCGGTATCAATACTCCATGCGGCGGCATTGTAAAGGCTTATATTGTCATTGGCTTTTAGATTTTTCAGGCATTTCTGAAAGTTTTTTCTCTCAGGTTCGAGGGCATATATTCTCTCATACTTTCCCCCTGTGCGTGAGATAAGCTCTGCGGCAGTGTCGCCTGTGTATGCTCCCAAGTCGCAGTATATCTCGTTTTCTCCAAGGGGAAGTATCTCGGTTATCTTGTCCTTATCCGTAAATATCTCACGGAGATAAGAAAGCTTGCCTGTTATCTTGAACGCTGTCAGCTTTTCAAAGGTAAGCTTTGAAATATCGTCATCAAAAAGGCGGTAAGCTTTTTCAGCCTGAGAATACATTGAGAGAAGCTTTTCCTTGCTGAAATTTTCATCGCCTGCAACGCACATTTCCGGCACTATGACCTCGCAGCTTTTTTCAATATTGTCGATACGCTCCATTATCTCGGGCAGGCTCGTGCCAAAGCCAAGCACAACTGTGATATCCCCAAACTGCGCTTGCACCTGAGAGAAAGTCTGCACCTTAAACCCTCTGAAGCTTTGTCCACGGACAAAATCGTCGCTTGCAAAAACACCTGTGCATTTTATGCCAAGTCTATCAAATTCATCAAGAAGCTTTTCCGCTCCATCGCCCATGCCGTATATGAATATCGGCTTTTCGCAGGTCTTGAGCCTGTCCCACGAGCTTTCAAGGGACTGAAAATATTCTTTTGAAAACATTCACACTTTCCTTTCCAAAAAAGGCTCTCACAGAAAGATCTGCGAAAGCCCCTTATTCTTATAGAACTTTATATGATATCGTCATTGATATCAAAATCATCATGATCATGGCAATGACCGCCGTCACCGCCGACCATATCTCTGCCCCTTACACGGTATCTATCACGATTTATATTGATATACTTATCAAGCTGTGCAAGCACATCTCTTGGTGCTTTTATGGACTTGACTTCCTTAACAGGCGTATCAACGTCTTTGACATTCATTACTATTGTGCCACAGCCGAACATTCTTTGTCCGAACGGCAGGACAAGCTTTTTGTCGATGACCCTATAAAGGTCAAGCTCGTCTTCCTCTATGCTGAGAAAACCCTTGCGTGTTATAAACTTATCTTCTGTGAGAAAATATCTTGTAAATGATATAGGCAGACCAAAAATCGTTCTTTTCTTATCTGTCCAAATATAATTGATAACGTCTTTTTTCATAAAACGACGTCGCCTCCCTCAACATGATCTATAATTTTTTACAAAGACATCATTGCAGACTGGTGGCACAAAAAGCTGCTGACCATGTTTTTGCAACGATCCTCCCGTATATTTTACCACGCAATAAAGCTTTTGTCAAGAAATTATCCTTTGTAAAAGCTATGTAAAAATACCGTTCATTTATATCTGTCTCTTATACACATCTCCGAGCCCACGAGACTAGGCATGACATCGTATGC
>ENA-UBIY01000731-UBIY01000731.1-human-gut-metagenome-genome-assembly--contig:-NODE-731-length-12219-cov-5.437438_pt1 | contig 12219 bp, 8 predicted proteins | sample MGYA00244945_ERZ654882 | MGnify/ENA primary metagenome ERZ654882 (study PRJEB26926, sample SAMN06164824) | human gut metagenome | biome: ENVO:00009003; feature: ENVO:2100002; material: ENVO:00002003...
CGAGATCATGCCTAGTCTCGTGGGCTCGGAGATGTGTATAAGAGACAGGTAAGAAGAACGTATAAAACTCCAATTTGCGGATTTCCGCAGATTGGAGTTCTTTTTTGTCATAATATATACGAATTGATACAAATTAGATACATTTTCATGGTAAGATAAGAACAGTAAAATAAAGGATACTGTGAGGAGATTGTGGTGAGAAAGATAAGAAAAAGACGAATGGCAGCCGTGATGGTACTCTGTGTGGGACTGCTCAGCGGATGTGCCGGCAAAACCCAGACGGATGATCTTGTGATCACGATACCGGAATATGAGAAAATTACATACACAACCGAGCCAGTCGTGCATGGAGACATTGCGCCGGTGCTCGATCTGCGATTGAAATCAGAACAGTTTGAACGGAAAGAATACTATCCTGATCATGATGAGATGGAGGTTGATCAGGTATTTGTCCATGTTGGAGATGTCGTGCAAAATGGAGACACACTTGTCACCTTCTCTTCGGAGGATATAACGGAGGAACGAAGACAGTATGAAAACCGTGTGGAAGAGGATGCGCTTCTGATCGACCATTATACGAAGCTGGATGCAATTAATCAGACAGATGAACACCAGGAGAGTATCGAGCAGTTAAAGAAAGACCAGGAGATTGCAGGACTGTACATCAAAGATCTGGACGCAAGACTGGAAGCTTATACGATTAAGGCAGAGGGAAGCGGCATTGTGAGCAGCCTGTCGGATATGCTTGATTATGGAACCGTGTATGCCGGAGATGCAGTTGTAACGATCCTGTATGGCTCGGACAATTATACTACGACGACAGAGGATGATTATGCGTTTGAGGTAGGACAGACATTTACGGCAACTTTTGGCGTTGGAAGCTATGAGGTCAGATTGACAGCGATTGATGTGCTGGCGTCGGATACGGATGCCGGGATGAAACGGCAGCTTACATTTACATTGGTTGACTCAGCGAAACGGCCAAGCTCGGATTCACTGAATCTGGAGATCGAGAAAAATGTGCTCAAGAATGTCCTGTATGTACCGGAGGATGCAATCGTGTATGTGGGAAATGACAATTACGTCTATGTGCTGGATGAAGACGGATTCCGACATGGCGTACAGGTGCAGACTGGGGCAACGATTGATGGCTATACAGTGATTGAAGATGGTTTAAAAGAGGGCGACAAGGTGGTGATTGCAAAATGAGAATCGGACAGAAACTAAAACGACAGCTGGGATTTTTGATGAGTGTACTCTGCGCGGTCTCTCTGGTTGCCTGTGGAACGAAATATGCAGATGCGCCAGCTTTGCTGGAACCGGTATCTGGAACGGAATCGTACCGGGAAGTATCTGTGGGAGATGTAGGCGATCTGAAAATCGCATATGGATCGATCGTGCCAACAGAACATGCGGTGTTCTGGACGACACAGGTCAGCGTGGCAGAAGTCCTTGTCGACGTTGGAGATTATGTGGAAGCTGGACAGGTGGTAGCTACTGCGGATCTGGAAGCGGCACAAAAGGCAAAACAGGATCTGGAAGAAGCCCGGAGTCTGCTCGTGCAAAAACGTGAGCTGGAGGTGCAGAAACAACAGCTCACGATACAGAAGCTGAATCTAAAACAGGCGGGAGAAAATCAACTGGGAGATTCTGACAGTGCTGCGAAAACAGGAAAAGAGATCGAGACGGAACAGGAAAATGCCAATTATGATGAACTACTTTACAAGCACCAGCTTGCCGATTACGATGATCAGATTCAGAAGCAGCAGGAGATCATTGAAGATGGAACCCTCAAGGCAACTGCAAGCGGGTATGTTTCTTATGTGCGTCAGTTTACATATGGCAATCAGGTTACAAGCTCGATGAATGTTATCACGATTGCAGATTATGAGGATACATATATTCAGATACAGAATACAACGATCAAAGACAAGCTTCTGGAGAAATACGACCGTTATTATACGATACAGGATGGCGCGAAAATTTCGCTTCGGGAGTATGCCTATACAACACAGGAGCGCCTGACAGCCGAAAATCAGCAGAAATATCCGGCACTTCGAATGCAGTATGAGGATGCTCAAAAGAGCGCGCCAGTCGGTTCTGTAATCGCCGTTTATCTCGTCAGAGACCGCGTGGAAGATGTCCTGTATGTCGGAAACGATTCTATCTATGAGGACGATCAGGGATCATTTGTCTATGTAAAAAATGGGGAGCAGCGCGAACAGCGCTACATTGAGACAGGAGTCAGTGACACGGTAAATACAGAGGTGATATCCGGGCTTTCTGAGGGAGAAAAAGTGTATTATACATCAGAGGCTGCATGGCCGGATGCATATGAGGAATATACGGTAAGTGCTCCAACGAATTATGATTCGATGTTTTATACAAACCGCTATGCGATTGCAGATACGATGCGGATCAATTACACATCTCCATATGAAGGTACAATTCAGGAAATCTGTGTATCCAATGGAGATTATGTGCAAAAGGGCGATGTGTTACTCAAGGTTCGAACGAATGAAGGCAGCGCGAAGCTGGCGGAGATGCGGTCAGGAATTGAGGATATGAAAGAAAATCGCACGAAAGCAGTGCAGGCACATGAGAATACACTTCAGTCGCTGCAACAGGAAAAGCAGGCAGCGTTGACTGCCGGACAGACACCACTTGCAACCGGTACGGATGCACAGAAAGCAACCGACGGTGATGCAGAAGAACAGGCAAATCCGAATCTTTCATCTATGCTGGATGCCGATATTCAGATTGAGAATCTGGATTTTCAGATACAGACGCTGGATTATACATATCAGCTCAAGCAGTCAGAGGAAGCATATACGGAGGCAAGCTGTAACAATGACGGAACAGGTGTTATGTCAATCTGCGCTGAGCAGGAGGGCGAGGTGTTGGATTTCTGGAGAGACACCGGAGGCAAGCTGGAGCTTGACTCGGATATTCTGGCGATTGATACGCCGGTGAAGGAGAAATTGGCATTGTATGGTGGAAACAGCAAGGTTGCGAACGGGACACCTGTATCGGTGCAGGATGAGGAAAGTGGAAAGACGATACAGGGCATCATCTGTGGTTCTAACGGAATCACGGAAGGAACAAAGGAAGAGTATTATGTCACGACGGTAGGGAATCGTGTCTATATCACGCAGAGTCTGACGGACGACAGCCGGATGTACTATGTGAAATTAGACGGGAACGCATCCGTGGAGGATATGACCGGAAGTCAGATAATTTCCTATCCGCTGATTTCTTATTCGGATGTGTACACGATTCCGGCAGATGCGCTCTACACAGAGAAGGCGAACTCAGGCAAGGAGACATCGGGGGATTTCTATTATGTGTGGAAAATCGTAGATGGAAATATCGAGAAACAATATGTGGATGCAGCAATCTGCAACAGCGCACAGGATACATCCAAATATAAAAAGGGCGATGTAGTGGCATGTATATTTAATGGTATTTCGGAGGGAGATATACTGGCGGGACCAGTTTCAGAGGAAGAGGAGTAAAAGATGATACGGTTCGTTTTACAAAAAATTAAAAACAAAAAATGGTTGACGACCTGCCTGCTTCTGGGACTTTCTTCCTTGTGGCGGCGGTTTCCTGTCAGCCAATGTTCAAGGCAGGCTCGCTCAACAAGATGCTGCTGGACAGCTTTCATAATGCAGGTGAGGAAGCAGAGGCATATCCGACGGTGATCGGAAGAACAGGTGCTTATGTGACGGAGAAACGTCAGACAGCTGCGGCTGTGCTCGACGGTGTGAAAGGGTATCAGCAGACATGGGAGAAATATCTTGGATCCATAAAGGCGGTGAATACGCAGACTATTCTGACGCTGGATGAACAGTCCGCACAGGGCGCGTATGGTGGAAAAGGAAAATATCTGAGGGTATCGTATATGCCGGATATGCTGGCACATACACAGGTGCTTGTCGGCGAGGACTACGATGCGTATGCTGAGAATCTGTATGGCTGTATGTTGTCCGAGAGTGTGATGGATGCCTGCGGCTTTACAGTCGGTGAGACATTGGAATTCCCACTTTGGACAGATGCAGACGGGGAAACGCTGAAGCTGCAGATCTGTGGTATCTTCAAGGAGACGGACAGCACAGACACCTTCTGGTATACAGCGCCGAATACGATGGAACAGGAGATGTTTGTAAGTGAGGAAACCTTTGATGCCATCGTGAAGCAGTTTGCACCGGAAAAGATCAACTATGCGACCAATGTGCTGCTTGATTATACGAAGATCAATCAGAAGAATGTAGCAGATGTGCAATATTATATCGAGCAATTTCATAAGGAGGATGAGAGCTTTACCGATTCGTTCCTGAATCTGCTCAAGCAGTACCAGAAGGACAAGAAAACGATAGATATCACGCTCTGGGTATTGGAGCTTCCGTTGCTTGGTCTGGTGCTTGCATTTATCTATATGGTGACTGGACAGATCATCGACACAGAACAGGGCGAGATCGCCATGATGCGGAGCCGGGGATACCGCCGCAGCCAGATTGTAGCGCTCTATGCGTTGCAGGCGTGTATTCTCTGTCTGGTGGCAATGCTGATTGGAACGCCACTTGGATATGGACTTTGTAAGCTGGCTGCATCGACCACAGATTTCCTGACATTCCGTGCCGGGAATCTCTCGATGTATCATTTTACACCAGTGATGCTTGTCTATGGACTGGCGGCGTCTGTCGTTGGAATTCTGTTCATCCTGATTCCGGTCGTGATTCATTCCGGGGTATCGATCGTACAGCAAAAATCTGATCAGAAGATCAACAAGAAGATGTTCTGGGAAAAATATTTTCTGGATATCGTGTTGCTTGGCGTTTCAATCTATCTGCTTCACAATTTCAATCAGGAGATTGATAAGATCCGTGCACGGGCACTGCTTGGGGCGAAGATGGATCCGTTGATCTTCTTAGATTCTGTATTGTTTATCGTGGCGATGGGACTTGTTGTGCTGCGGTTGCTGCATTATCTTGTGCAGCTTGTCTATCATATCGGCAGAAAAAAGTGGCGTCCGGCAGTGTACGCATCGTTCTTACAGATCACGCGGAACTTCCGCAAGCAGGGCTTTATCTCGGTATTTTTGATTCTGACCGTGGCGATGGGACTGTTCAATGCCAATGCGGCGCGCACGATCAACCAGAACTATGAAAACCGGATCCGCTATGCAGATGGAGCCGATATCCGTTTGCAGGAGACATGGAAGATGCAGGCATTTTATGTGTCTGCCAATGATATCGACTATAACTATGTGGAGCCAGATCCGGTCAAATATGACGAGCCGGTCAAGCAGGGACTTTGCACGAGCATGGCAAAGGTAATCCGAACCAACAATATATCGGTAAGCCGGGGAAAAACGAAGATTGCTAACTGTGAGTTCATGGGAATCCATACAAAAGATTTTGGTGAGACTGCGTATTTGCAGGAGGAACTAAACAGAGACGTTCATTGGTATACATATTTAAATGAACTGGCACAGCAGGAAAATGGTGTGATTCTGTCGAAGAATCTGGCAGCGGCACTGGAGGTCAAAGTGGGGGATGTTGTGGATTGTTCCAGATATGGGGATTCCGTGATGAAGAAGGAGACGGTGCGCGGTACGATCAGCGGAAAGGTTGTAGCGGTTGTAGATGCGTGGCCGGGTTTTGTACAGTATACATATGAGGATGGAGAAGAAACCGAGCATTATCTGATCGTCGCAAACTATGCGAAAACGGTGCAGAGCTTCAAGATTTCTCCATATGAGATATGGTACAAGCTGGCAGATGGCGTGGACAGTGATGCGGTACGGGCTGTGATCGACGCGAGTGGAACGAAGTTGTCGGCATATACCGCTTTGGACCGGGATATTGATGCGATGAAGGAAACAGCGATGATACGGATTACAAACGGAATGTTCACTTTGAGCTTTGTCATTGCATTGATTCTATGTATGATTGGATTCCTGATTTACTGGATCTCATCGATCCGGCAGCGGGAATTGTTATTTGGTGTATATCGGGCGATGGGCTTAAGCGAGAAGGAGATAAACCGTATGCTTGTAAACGAGCATCTGTTTTCCACATTGCCATCGATTCTGGCAGGTGGTGCCTGCGGCGGTGTGGCGACATATCTGTTTGTGCGGTTATTTGGTGTGATTTATCTGCCGCAGAAACATAACTTAAGCATCTATGTCTATCTCGACCAGATGGATGTGTTGAAGCTTGTCGCGGTGCTCCTGGTTATGATTTTGCTGTGTATCGTGATCCTGCGGCGGCTGGTACGGAGTCTGAATATCACGCAGGCATTGAAATTAGGAGAGGAGTAGGAGTTTCGCTTATGAATATCATTGAAGCAAGAAATATTACACGGATGTTCCCGGTTGGTGACGGCGAATTCTACGCCTTGAAGCATGTCGATATTGATATACCGGCAGGGAAACTTACGATATTGAAGGGACGTTCTGGAAGTGGAAAGACCACATTGATGAATATATTAAGTGCCCTGGATGCACCGACAGAGGGGGATGTCAGTTTCGATGGACAGGTGTATTCGGAGATGGAAGATGCACAGAAGGAACAACTGCGAAGAAAAGAAATTGGGTTTGTCTTTCAGGCAGTTGCGTTGATCCCGATTATGAATGCATATGAGAATGTGGATTTTGCAATGCGGCTGGCAGAACCGGAGCTGACCGCGAAGGAGGTTGACGAACGGATCAGGGAGACACTTGCCTTGGTCGGAATGGAAGAGCGTATGCGGCATATGCCGGGACAGATGTCCGGTGGAGAGCAACAGCGGGTCGCAATCGCGCGGGCAGTGGCACACCGACCGAAGGTTGTGTTTGCAGATGAACCGACCGGAGCGCTGGATACCGAGTCTGGACTTCGGGTCATGCAGTTGTTCCGAAACCTGATCGAGAAAGAAGGCGTGACGATCGTTATGACAACACATGATCCAAACCTGATGGAGCTTGGTGATGTTGTCTATGAGTTGGAGGATGGTGAGATTATTGACAGACAAATACGAGAATGATACATTGGAAGATAGGAAAAACGACATGGCGGAGGTGGCAGATCTGGCGGAAACTGCCCCTCTGATCGTCTGCGATTCTCTCGTGAAGATCTATAAGACAAAAGAGGTTGAGGTGCTTGCTTTGCAGGGACTTGACCTGACGGTCAACCGCGGGGAGCTGATGGCAATCATCGGGAAGAGTGGAAGCGGAAAAAGTACGCTTATGAATATCGTTGGAGGTCTGGAAGTGCCATCCGCCGGACGGATCATCGTGGACGGGCAGAATCTGGCGGAATTTACAGAGCGTCAGATGGTGCAGTACCGGAAGAAACAGATCGGGTTTGTATGGCAGAAGAGCGGACGGAATCTGTTTCCGTATCTGACTTCGCTGGAAAATATTGAGGCACCAATGCTTGCAATCCATAAAAGCGCGAAGAAACGGCGGGAGAAGGCAGAGGAATTGCTGGCGTTAGTTGGCATGGAGCATAAACGGGATTCTTACCCGGCACAGATGTCTGGTGGAGAACAGCAGAGAGTGGCAATCGCAGTCGCGCTTGCAAACGAGCCGGAAATTCTGCTCGCCGATGAGCCGACCGGAGCGGTTGATACAAAGACTTCTTCGAACATTCAGGATCTGTTCCGGAAGTTAAACCGGGAGCTTGGACTTACGATCATCATAGTCACGCATGATATGAAACTTGCACATAAGGTAGACCGTGTTGTCATGATTTCGGATGGCAAGATCAGTACAGAGAAGATCCTGAAACAGCATTACCGGGATATGCTGGATCAGTTGGAATCACCGGATATGACGGATGAGACACATGAGGAATATTCCGTGCTGGATAAGGCACATCGTGTGCAGCTGAGCGATGATATGCTTGCGGCAGCAGGCATTGATACGAACAAGGTCAAGGTGCGCATCGAGGATGGACGCGTCGTGATCGAGGCGGAGGAAAAGAAAGAATGATTAAGATACTGGTAGTGGAGGATGAACGCGCGATTTCGGATCTCATTCGGATGAATCTGGAGGATGCCGGATATGCCTGCACCTGTGTATATGATGGTATGGCGGCAGCGGATCAGATAGAGACACAGACGTTTGATCTGGTTTTACTGGATATCATGCTGCCGAAGGCAGATGGATATGAGCTGTTAGAATATATCAAACCGACAGGAATACCGGTGATCTTCCTGACGGCAAAGGCAGGGCTTGACGACCGGGGGAAGGGGTTGAATCTGGGAGCAGAAGATTACATTGTGAAACCATTTGAGATTGTCGAACTGATCGCCCGGGTACAGGTTGTACTGCGGCGGTTCCATAAGGATGCGACAAAGCTTGTGTATGGCGATCTTGTCATCAATACGGATAATCGCACGGTGCTGCGAGATGGTGTACCAGTCGAACTGACACCAAAAGAATTTATGCTGCTGGAGATATTTGTGCGCAACAGAAATATTACCCTGTTTCGGGACAAAATCTACGAGCTTGTCTGGGAAAATGACAGCTACGGCGATACGCGTACCCTTGATCTGCATGTACAGCGTCTCCGTAAAAAGCTTGGTCTGACTGACAAGCTGAAGACGATTTACAAGGTTGGATACCGGCTGGAAGATTAAAGGAATAGAGAAGATTCGTGAAGTTTCGTTATAAAGTTGTAATTATCAATATCATATTATTATCGCTTGGAATTGGAACCGTCGGATTCTTTATGATCCGTCGGAATTTCCAGCTTGCGCTTGATGCACAGATCAAAACCTCGATCGAGGAAAACAATCTGCTGCAATCGACGATCGAGTATCGTTTGCTCGATACGATCAATTCATCCCCATCGAATCTTGTATATCAGATGAAGAATTTAAGTGCCGATGTTGTAGGTAAGATGGGCGGTAACAACAAAGGTGTCTATGTGTTCTACGATGGTGCGGAGGTTGTGCATTCTGCGTCAGACGACAATAAACTTTCCTGCCCGGAGGAGCTGTGGAGTACCGCAGTGATCGGGCAGAAGCAGTACATGATTACAAAGGAAGCCGGGCGGTATTATCTGTTTTCCTGTTCGACAAGTCTGGTTCAGGACAAAATGATGAATATTATCAATGCGCGGGATATCACCGAGACATATCAACTCGTGGAAACGGAGAGACGGTATTTTGTGCTGCTTTTAGGAATTGTCGTGCTTTGCTGTACGGTTGCAGTGTTTGTGATTACCTATCTTCTGACGAAGCCTTTGGAGACGTTGAACCGGGCGTCGAAGAAGTTTGGAGAGGGCGATTACGAGAGCCGCGTGCATCTGCGCAGTCACGATGAAGTAGGTACACTGGCACAGACCTACAACCAGATGGCGGATGCAGTGTGTGAGCATATGGATGAACTGAAGGGAATGGTGACACGGCAGGAACAGTTCGTGGCAGATTTCACGCATGAGGTCAAAACGCCGATGACAACGATCATCGGGTATGCGGACATGCTGCGTTCCAAGGAGATGAAAAGGGAGAATCAGGTGCTTGCGGCATCGTATATTTTCCATGAAGGAAAACGTCTTGAGGCGATGTCGATGAAGCTGTTTGAATTTATTTACACGAAACACAGAAAGATTGAGTTTCAACCGATCTCGGTTGTGAGCTTCATGCAGGAGGTTACGGAGAGTGTGACGCCGATCCTGGCGCAGAAGAACCAGACGATTGTCTGTACGACGGTGGAAGCGAGGATCGAGGGAGACAGCAATCTTTTGAAATCCGCATTTATCAATATTATAGACAACGCCAGAAAGGCGTCAGAGCAAGGAAGTGAGATCTGGTTCTTTGCGAAGCAGACGGACGATGGCGTGCAGATTGGCGTGCAGGATTTTGGTGTTGGTATCAGTGAAGAACATTTACAAAGAATCTTCGATGAGTTTTATATGGTAGATAAATCGCGTTCACGGAAAGAGGGCGGTGCGGGACTTGGACTTTCGCTTGCGGCATCCATTGTGGAAAGCCATGGGGAGAAGCTGGAGATCGAAAGTACAGTTGGAGAGGGCACAACAATGTGGGTGGTATTTCATGAGAAAAATCTTACAGAACAATAAAATACGCGTCGGACTGTTATTTGTCTGTTGTGCGCTGATCGTCGTGCTAAGCATCGTAGCACCGAAATATCTGCTTGCACGGACGCTTACGGAACAGACGAATCACGTCGAGGTGGCACCGGAGGAATATTATCTGGAAGCGGGAACGATGATGTCACGCAATACATCCTCAAATCTCTCGGCTGTCGATCGGATCAAGCTGATCTCCGGCACATGGGACAGTAACATGACAAAATGCGATATCACAGAGGGCTTTCTGGATGAAGTCGAAGCGGTGGAACTTGCGAAGAAGCAGTTGGATGTCTATTACAAGCAGGGCGTGTATCCGTATTCCGTGCAGATACAGTATGACAATCTGTATTCATATTCGTCAGAACTTTACTGCTACACGGACACCAGCTTTGATACCTATACGGCATATCTCTGGAAGATCACATTTACGAAGTATGATAACAGCGTGGAGAATATCGTTTATATGACAGAGAGTGGGACAATCCTGCTTGCATGGACAAACAACACGAAGTTTGCGCAGACAACAACACTTCTGGACTTCTATGAAAATGTGCAGATACGGGATGTCCTTGGGGAAAATAAGCTGTACACGGCAAGTGCGATGAAGTATATGCCAGTTGCTTCTGTGACGATTCCTTACCCGGACGTAGAGGAGATAAAAGAAATTAAAAATGGAGCATTGATCACACTCCGGGTATCTGGCGACTTAGAGAACCTACAGGCATTGCAATATACGACGGAGCATGGACAGGGAATCGTCCTGATGCCATTACAGAACAACAAATGATATATTTTCTCATATATAATTCTTGATTTTCAAAATAAGTTCCTGTATGATGCATATAGTTAGTTAAAACTAACTTATATGCATCAAGGTGAGGAAACGATATGCCAATACAGGAACTGGTTCAAATCAAACAATCAAACGATCTCGAAAAAAACACAGCCGTGATGATGGCGGTCAATTGTGCACCGGTGATCAAGGGAAGCAAGGCTTCGAATCTGATCACAGTGACAATGCAGGAGTTTTACATGATCCGGAAGCTTGTGCGGGGAACCGGGATTTCTTATCATCTTCTAAAAATCAAAGCGAATAAATTCATGTTATTTTTGTATCGGAGAGAAGCACTCAAACGCTACATTCTATCTGAGAAGGTACAGAAATTTCTGCGTGGTTATGGCTATCCGGCAGGTGATTTTTCTGCGATGCTGCATAGACTGTTTTCGCGTGTGGAACAGTATAGCAGAGGAGAGATTGCATATCCACATGAGATGGGAGCTTTCCTGGAGTATCCGATCGAGGACATCTTAGGATTTATGGAGAATGATGGAGAGAATTTTTCCTTTTATGGATATTGGAAGGTCTATCACAATGAGCAGGAGATGACACAGTTGTTTCAGCGTTTTGATGAGGAACGGGAGCATGTGCTGCAGGAGATTCTGGAAGGCAAGACAATCCGGGAGATCGCAGTCTGAGCTGTGACTTGCAAAACGCCAAATATATAACAAAAAGAAAGGGATAAGTTATGAGCAAAGTAAGTATTGTATATTGGAGCGGAACAGGAAATACAGCCATGATGGCAGGCAGTATCGCAGACGGTGTAGCAGCCGCAGGCGGTGAGGCAGAGCTGATCACGGTAGATCAGGCAAGCGTTGATGCATTGAAGGATGCATCTGTGATCGCACTTGGCTGTCCATCTATGGGCGCAGAGCAGCTGGAAGAGACACAGATGGAGCCATTTATGTGTGAGCTTGATGGCGTGATCGCTGGAAAGCAGATTGCACTGTTTGGTTCTTACGGCTGGGGCAACCAGGAGTGGATGCGTGACTGGGAGGATCGTATCGTTGCAGATGGCGCAACAGTTGTAAATGGCGAGGGTATCGCAGTAAACGGAACACCTGGTCCGGACGCAGAAGATGAACTGAAGGCACTTGGTCAGACACTCGCAAGTCTGTAATAATTGCGATTATTTAATATTTATCTGGAATAGATACAAATTTGATACATTCCTATGCTACACTGAAACCATCAAATCAGAAGGGGGAGGAATCCGAGATGAAACGATGGATAAAAGTGCTATGCATAGGAATGTTTTTTTCGCTATTAACCGGATGTGGAAAAAAACGGGGC
>ENA-UBIY01000748-UBIY01000748.1-human-gut-metagenome-genome-assembly--contig:-NODE-748-length-12116-cov-4.259100_pt1 | contig 12116 bp, 9 predicted proteins | sample MGYA00244945_ERZ654882 | MGnify/ENA primary metagenome ERZ654882 (study PRJEB26926, sample SAMN06164824) | human gut metagenome | biome: ENVO:00009003; feature: ENVO:2100002; material: ENVO:00002003...
TACGAGATCATGCCTAGTCTCGTGGGCTCGGAGATGTGTATAAGAGACAGATGAGTAACATAAAAGTAGGAGACAAAGTGCGCTTCCTGAACAGCACCGGTGGAGGTGTCGTTCGTAGTTTCAAAGGGAAAGATCAAGTTTTGGTGGAAGATGAAGACGGATTCGAAGTACCGGCATTGATCCGCGAATGTGTAGTCGTAGGAGACAGCGAGATGCAGGTACACAGCTCCCGACGCTCACCGCTGCCTTCCGTGACACAGGCTGCTGTCCCGCAACCTAAGAAACCGGAACCTCAACCCGAAGTAGAAAAGGTAACGGAAACCATAGAAGGCGAACGGCTGAACATCTATTTGGCTTACCTCCCGATAGAGCCTGCCAAAGTGATACAGGGAAGCGGCTATGAAACCTATTTTATCAATGACAGCAATTACTATCTGTTTTTCAACTATATGAATCGCCAGAACAATAGCTGGATCAGCCGCTATAACGGCATTGTGGAGCCGAATACACAGATCTTCCTGGAAGAATTCGGTAAAGAAGAGTTGAACGACTTGGAACGTATTTGCGTACAACTGATCGCTTTCAAAAAAGACAAACCTTATTCATTGAAGAATGCCATTTCGGTAGAACTCCATCTCGATACGGTCAAATTTTACAAACAACACTGCTTCATGGAAAATGATTTTTTCGATGAAGATGCAATGGTATACCCAATCGTACGCCAGGACATCCCCGAAAAAGAATTACTGATCTCTGCTGCCGAACTCCAGCAAGCCATGCAGCAGAAGGTGCACGAAGACCGCCGTGTCCCCCAAACGATCGTCAAGAAGAAAGTAACCGACAGCTCAATTCTGGAAGTGGACCTGCATATCACCGAACTGCTGGACAACACCAACGGGCTGAGTAATGCGGATATGCTGGATTACCAGTTGGAGAAATTCCATGAAGTGCTCGCCAAATATGCCGCCAACAAAGGACAGAAAATCGTCTTCATCCACGGTAAAGGTGACGGGGTACTGCGCAAAGCAATCGAGAAAGAACTGAAAACAAAATACAAACAATATTATTACCAGGATGCCTCTTTCCGTGAATACGGCTTCGGGGCAACGATGGTAACAATCAAATGATCATGGCGATTGAAATTGAAAGGAAATTTCTGGTAAAAGGGGATTTCAGCAAACAGGTTTCCAAATCCGAACGTATCATGCAGGGATATATCTGCTCACAACCCGGACGGACGGTACGGATACGCATCCGGGGGGAAGAAGGATTCCTCACGATCAAAGGTGCATCGGACGAGAATGGGTTGAGCCGCTACGAGTTCGAGCAGAAGATACCACCCGCGGATGCGGAAGAACTGTTGAAACTCTGCGAACCCGGTATTATCGACAAAGTACGCAATCTGGTCCCTGTCGGGAAACACACCTGGGAAGTCGACGTCTTCCACGGCGACAACGAAGGACTGATCTTAGCGGAAATCGAATTGGCTTCTGAAGACGAACCTTTTGAACGGCCGGACTGGGTCGGACACGAGGTCAGCGGAGATCGTCGTTACTACAACTCGATGCTGACAAAATATCCGTACAAACAATGGTAAGATTTATGATTTCAGATTTATGAAGACGATAAAGTCATAAACCTGAAATCATAATTTATAAATCACAAATTATAAATCAATGAACAAACTCATCATCTCCCTCGCGGCAGCCATCCTGTCGCTACCGGTAGCAGCCGATGAAGGTATGTGGCTGCTGCCTCTACTGAAAGGACAAAGATTCCCAGAAATGCAAGCTTTGGGACTTAAATTGCAGGATTATGATATCTATAGCCCCGACTCAGCTTCCTTGAAAGATGCCGTCGTCATTTTCGGAGGCGGTTGTACGGGCGAGATCGTTTCGCCGGAAGGATTGCTCCTGACCAACCATCATTGCGGCTACGGTTGCATCCAGCGCCACAGCACGCTGGAACATGACTACCTGACAGACGGCTTCTGGGCCATGTCGCGCGATCAGGAACTTCCGAACCCCGGCATGACCGTCACTTTCATCGATAAAATAGAAGACGTGACCGACTATGTGAAAAAGGAACTGAAAAAAGATACCGATCCTAACAGCATGAACTTCCTATCTCCGAAATTTCTGAACGGACTGGCAAAAGCAAAAGTCGGAGAAAAGTTCCTGCAGGACAATCCAGGCACAGAAGTTGAGATAAAGGCGTTCTATGGCGGTAACCAGTATTTCATGTTCACAAAGAAAATCTATTCCGATATCCGCCTGGTAGGAGCTCCTCCCTCATCGATCGGAAAGTTCGGCGCAGATACCGACAATTGGATGTGGCCGCGCCATACAGGCGACTTCTCCGTTTTCCGTGTCTATGCCGATGCGAACGGCAATCCGGCTCCTTACTCTGACAAGAATGTCCCGCTTCGTCCGAAACGCTGGTTCAAGATCTCATTGAAAGGCGTCCAGGAAAATGACTATGCCATGATGATGGGATTTCCCGGCCGTACCAATAAATATTATACTTCCTGGGAAGTGGCGGAACGCCGTGATATTGACAACACGATCCGTATCCACATCCGTGACTTGCGCCAGAAAGTTATGTTGGACGAGATGTTGAAAGATCCAGCTGTCCGGATTCAGTATGCCAGCAAATATGCAGGCTCAACGAATGCTTACAAAAATGCGATCGGTAGCAACTGGGCCATAAAAAAACGTAATTTCGAACAAATGAAAAAGGAGGAACAGGACAAACTGATTGCCTGGTCCAACAAAATGTGCGAACCGAGCTACCCCGATGCCCTGATGGCGATCGAACAGATCGTATCGGACCGTAAAGACCTACGTTTCCGCAGTTGGATGTTGGATGAAGCGATCCTGCGAGGAATTGAATTTACAAGTGTGCCAACCCAAATGGATATGGTCATAGAAGCCTTGAAAGGGAAAGACAAAAAAGCCAGACAGGAACAACTCCGGCTGTTGGAACGGGCTTATCATGGATTTGCCAACAGCAATTACTCGGCCGACGTAGATAAGAAAATCGCCAAAGTGATGCTGAAAGAGTACCGCAGCCAAGTCGATCCGAAAGCGCAACCGACCTATTTCGAATTAATCGACAAGAAGTTCAAAGGAGACACAGACCGATTCGTCGACTATCTGTTCGAGAAATCCATCTTCGGCAGTGAGGATAATTTCAATAAATTCCTCTCTCGTCCGTCTGTCAAAGCACTGGAAAACGACCCGATGATTCTTTTTGCCAAGTCTGTCCGTGCAGAAGAAGCCAATCTGAAGAATGCGTTAAAAGGATTTGAAGATGGGTATGCAATGGCTCACCGTAGTTATGTAAAAGGTTTGCTGGCCATGTACGGCGATCGTGCCAATTTTCCCGACGCCAACTTTACCCTGCGCCTCACCTACGGACAGGTAAAAGGGTACAGCCCGCGCGACTGCGACTACTATGGCCATCAGACAACACTGGACGGAGTGATGGAAAAAGAAGATTCCACCAACTGGGAATTCGTAGTACCAACCCGCCTGAAAGAACTGTATGCTGCCAAAGATTTCGGACGCTACAAAACTTCCGACGGAAAAATGCCAGTTGCCTTCAGCACAACCACCCATTCGACCGGTGGGAACTCCGGTAGCCCTGTGATGAATGCAGACGGTGAATTGATCGGTATCAATTTCGACCGCAATTGGGAAGGAGTCGGCGGCGACATCCAATATCTCCCCGATTACCAACGCAGTATCATTGTCGACATCCGCTACGTTCTCTTCATCATGGACAAATATGCCGGAGCGGGATATTTGTTGGATGAGATGGAAATTGAAGAATAACTTTACACCAAGAGAGACTTGGCAGGTCATAACGCTATGCATTAACTACCCTAACTCATAAAGATAACACTATGCTTTACGGGTGTTATATTTTGTTTTTCATAAAACAAACTGTCGGCAGCATTCTCAAAAGGGTATAGGCTATTTCCGAAAAGCCTATACCCTTTTTATCATCTCCCTATAGCCTGTCCTCGTATAGGTCATAGGCTATATTTTTTCACCTTTAGGCTATCTTCCAAGGGACAGGAAACCTAATAAAACGACTCACGACTACTTTTGAATAAATGTTTTCGACAACTTTATGGTTTACCATTCACCTTCTAATCATATGCTTTGTTTAACAAGGCTTATGGAAGGTGAAGGTAATTCGTAAGAGTGAAGGAGGACATGAGCTTACCTTCATCTCTTAAACCTTTATGAAACAAAAGGTACAAGCAAAAGGTGACAACAAAAGCTATGACTTATGGGATGAAAAGTCATCAGTTATTGCCAGAGAAGCACTTTTTGCCATCGCTTTCCGGATATTATACCTATAAACCAAACAAGCCGTCACAAAATAAAATGCACACTGTACCCACAAGGTAATATATTCGGGGTGTATCTCGCTCATCGAAGCCCCCATCGAGTTCAGCTTGACATAGGCCATTGTCGCCGGGGCTGCCGGGATGAGATAATGCACCAATTTCCAATACCAAGGCATCAGTTCCATCGGGTATGAGACACCGGAAAGAAAGATGAGACCGACAGAAAAGAAGGCGATCATCAGAAGCGGCGCATCGGAGTCCGTAAAGAACAGGGACGCCGTAAGCCCGAAAAAACTAGTCGCCAACAAGAAAGGAATCATCAGCATAATGACATATAGCGGGTTGCCGATATCTGGGAGGCCGAACATCAAGGGGATCAACCCTAATAGGAACAAAGCGAAAACCGCATACAACATACCATAGACAAATGTCTTGCCGATCACAACCTGCGCCATCCGTTCCAAAGAGAGGTTCACAGGATTGCCGGCAAAACGGACAATCAAGCCGCTATACCGTTCGTCGCCACTAATCATAGCGATCACCATCATCAACGTCTGGAAGATGATCACGACCAGAACCGAAGGAATCAGGTAAGTTCCATAACCCTCAGTCGGGTTGTAGAGGGCAGTCCCGACCACCTCGACTGCCTGGGCAGAGGCTAGCTTCGTGGTAGCCTCCTTAGGCAGGAATACCAACATCTCCGGCCGGTAGTCATCGTTCAGCGCCAACATGGAGGCGGCCGAAGCTTCCTGCATGGCAAGGTAGTAAAGGAAAGCACTTGTCGTCTCGTACATGATGAAAACAGACTCTTCACCACGGGCAACACGATCTTCGAAGTCATCCGGCAGATAGAGAATACCAGCCACCCTGCCCGACTTCATCATATCCTGGGCTTCCGGATAACCGGTAGCCGTAGTCACGACATTGACCTGCGGGGTAGCGTCAAGCAGGCGGACATAGTGGCGGCTCAGTTCACTATGAGAATGATCGACAACGGCAATCGGAACTTTACGGACCAAGTCGGGAGCGTACATATAATTGTAAAGCAAGCCGTAAACAAAGATGCCGCCCATCAGTACAAGCAGGATGGCATAGCTGCCGGCAATCGTCTTGAACTCATCGTGTATAACAGATATTACCTTCATATTCATATTTCTTTTTTTAAGAGACGAGATGCCTCCACATCTCTTCGTTCACAATCGCTTTCTTCAGACGAGGCAACATCAGCAGCGCAGGAAGAAGGAAGCAGAGCAGCGCAACGTAATTCATCCAAGTCCAAGCAAAGCCGTAATCCCCATAAAGCAAGTTCTGGTATATCTCAGTGAAGTGGCGAACAGGGAACAAGTAGGAGGCATAATGCACCGGAGCGTACATCGAGGGCACGGGAAAAGTCACCCCTGACAGCGTTGCACCGAGCGAACCGACCATCGACACGATACTGATAATGATACTAAGCACGGGAAAAACGGAAAAGATGAAGACCGCCAACGCTTGTGTCGAGACGACAAACAAGATCGCCGTTAGGTTGAGCGGCCAGAAACCGCATGAGAACGGTATGTGCATAAGGCCGAACATGACGTAGTTCGCCAATATGCTCATCAGGCTAAAGATAACGGTATAGGGCAACAGCTTTCCCACTACCGCCGTCAGGATATTGCCGCCTGCTGTTGAGAGCCACTCCGCCCCTGTCCCGAACTTGACCTCACCACCAATAACATAGACCGTTGTCAGCAGGATAATGACCTGGAAAAGGATAAAGAAGAAAGGATTGCTCAAGTAGACCGAATAGTCCAGATCGGGATTGAACAGAGGATGACTGCTCGCCTTGACGGGGAGCAGAAAGGTGGCAACCCGCTCCTCCCCGATACCCAAGGCGGTGGCTTGCATTACGACCGGAGCCATCGAAAGTTGACGAAGGACGGCTTCGAAAGCGCCGCGCACCTCACCGCCTACGCTCAGAAGAGCATAATGGTAGTAGTAGGCAAGCGTCGCCTGCCGTCCAGCTATAGCATCAGCCGTGAAGCCGGTGGGGATCACGAGGTAGCCGTATATCTCTTTCGATTGGGTAGCACACCGGGCTGCCGTCTCGTCGACATAGCGGTGTGTAACCTTGAAAGTGGGAACGGCTTCGACAGTCCGCACGACTTCCCTCGACATGGAGGTATTGTCTTCATCGACGACACCGACGGGTATGTTCTCCATCTGTCCGTTTCCGAAGATAGTGGACATGAAGAAGATACAGAACAGTGGCAGCACGACGCACACCCCGAAATAGAGACGTCTCGAGACCATCCGTACAAGTTCTCTTCGAAAAACCCGAACAAATTGACAATTCATCACACTATTCTTAAAATTGTTCATTATCAATTATCCATTGTCAATTCAACCAATACCGACATTCCAGGGCGCAGCCCTTCCACCTTTCTTACAGGCAGAGCATGTACCTCGAACGTACGAAGATCGTAGCTGCCCGTCTGCTTAGTCGATTTCCAAGTAGCAAAACTACCTAAGGGGCTGACATAATTGATCTTGAATTCGATGTTCTTCTTGTCAATAGCCGGGATATCGGCAACAAACGTCCCTCCCATCGGAAAGAACGGCAGGCGGTCTTCACGGACATTCAGTACGATATGCACGTCGTCAAGCACGATCAAGTTCATGATAGGCATCCCTGCTCCTACCAGCTCTCCCCTTTTCGGGAAGATTGTCGATATCTGGCCGGATTCCGGGGCTGTCAAGCGGGCGTCCTGCAAAAGGGCTGCAACCTCTTCGACCGTGCCTTTAGCTGCGTTCACCAAAGAGCGGGCACTCTCTCTATCCTGTATTTGGGCGCCGTCGAGCGCCATCTGGTATTGGTTCCAGGCCGCCCGTTCACCGGCTACGGCAGCATCATATAAAGCTTTCACTTCGTCTCGCCGTTGCGAAGAAACAACGCTGTCCCTATACAGGACTTCAATACGGTTGTAGGTGGTCTTTGCCAGTTCGAGGTCCGACTTCGATTTGTTCCAGAGCTGCTGGACAGTGGCAATGATCTGCTTGCGCGTTCCCCCGTCTACCTTCTGGTTTTGGAAACGGGCGATACTTTCGAGAGCGTTCACTTGCTGGTATTTGGCAAGCGCTTCAGGGCTGTTGATGACAACAAGGGTGTCTCCGGCCTTTACATTCTGTCCTTCCTTTACTAGGAATGTATCGATACGGCCAGGCAGTTTTCCGGAGATACGTATCTCGGTTGCTTCGATTTGTCCCTGCAAGATCACAGGTTTATCCTTCAACAAGAACATACCCACGAAAGACAGGATGATTACGGCAATCAGCACTACTATAAAGGAGATCGCCAGATATTTCTTCGATTTGTCCATGATTATACGGTTTTATGTTTATAAGATCTCTGTTTTACCGTCCATCCGGTATTGGTGGAAAGCTTCGGGAATACCACAAATGGACAGGAGATTGGCAAGCGCCACATCGTATTGGTAGTAGGCGAGCAAGAAGGCGGTCTTCACCTTCGAGAGCACCACCTCAGCGTCTACCACATCCGACGAGGTCGCCATTCCTTCCTTGAAGGATTTCTCGCGGATACGAACCAGTTCGTTGCTCATCTCAAGCGTAGTATTTAACGCCTTGACATTGTCCATCGCATTCTGCATCTGGGAGTAGAACTTATCGACTCCTACCTGCAAATCGGTCACGGCTTTCTCTTTCCCGATGGCTAACGACTGACTGGTCAGACGTGCCTGCCGGATACGTTTTTCCCGGTCGAGTCCGTCGAAAATGTTCCAGGTAAAGCCAACCCCGATCATCGTGCGCGGCATGAGATATTTGTCGACTCCATCCGCATAGAGAGTCTGCTTGCCGATCAGGGCGATATTGGGGAGATAACCTGAACGACCGATCTTCAACTGGTCGCCGGCGATATTTTCCTGTAGCTTCAGTTGGTTGACCAAGTAATTGTTAAAAGGGATCATCTCCTTGAAATAGTTGGCCGAGGGGATACTCTCGTTGATAAAAAGGGAAGTCGTCGTGCGGATCACCTGTTCTTCTCCTATGTTGATCAAGCTCTTGAGTGCCTGACTGGCGACTTCGAGGTCTTTCCGGGCGGATTCGAGTTCGCGCTTCGCCTCTTCCATGCTTACCTGGGCTACAAGACGCTCAGCCCGGTTGATCATCCCTTGTTGCTCTAACTTCAAAGCCTGGTCGTAATGGATTTTCAGGGAGTTGTAAGTTTCCGTCTTGACCTCGACAACCCGCTGGCCGAGACGTAAGCCAAAATAACTTTCGATCAGCAAAGCCTGTTGGTTCGCGCTTACCTGTTCGCGGTTGACTTCGGCAACGGAGACAAGTTTCTTGCCGATCTTGCCAGCATAGATGCGCTTGCCGCCAGTAAAAATGGGCCAGGTCAAGTTTGCATCGATCGACGTGACATTTTGCGAGATGAGCGGCAACGTCAATGTGTTTTGTCCGATCTTATCGAGAAGTGATGAGATAAACTGGTCGTTGGGCAGGATGGAATGGACATATTCTTTCGCCGGATCGGTGAACTGGTTCAGGGATTGGCGTACCTCGATCGGGTTTGACATATGCACATAAGCTCCCGCAGCACTGATAGTGGGATACCAAAAAGCATTGAGCTTCTGGTGTTCATTCTTCGCCAGCTCCACTTCCTTCCCGGCAATCCTGAGGCTTTTGTTCTCGCTTCGCAAGAGCGTAAGAGATTGCTCCAGCGACAAATCCATCGGCTCTGTCTGGGCAGAGGAAAAGGCAGGAAGAAACCACAGCAGGGCGATGCTGAAGTGAGTAAAGTTACAAATCATAAATGTGTCTAAATTTAGTTTGTGCGAATTTTATGACTTATAACAAGGCGATCGCCTTTATTGTTCCCCAGCTACTACCGTTTCTTCTTAAGGTCAGGCAAGAACCACGTGACCAATCCGATAAGGGGCATATAGCCACATACGTTATAAACCGCCTCTATGCCATACCGATCAGCCATATTCCCCAACACAGCCGATGCAATCCCCGCTACCCCAAAGGCAAAACCGAAAAAAAGACCGGAGATCAGACCTAATTTATACGGTAATAATTCCTGTGCATACACTAGAATAGCCGGGAAAGCCGACGACAAGGTCAAGCCGACACAGAAGCTGAGAACCGTCGTCAGATATAGGTTTTCCACGTGAGGCATGATTAGTGTAAACGGGGCTGCCCCTAAGATAGAAGCCCAGATCACGTACTTCCCCTACCCGGTCACCGATCGGTCCGCCTAACAGCGTTCCAATTGCCGTCGCAATCAGGAAAACAAAGAGATAAAGTTGAGAAGCTTGCACACTGACCCCGAACTTATGAATCAGGTAAAAGGTGTAATAGCTATTCAAACTCGCCATATAAATATATTTGGAGAAGATTAGGATCAACAGGATCGCTATCGAGAATACGGTCTTTCCCATCGGGAGTGGTCTGCAGACACTCGTCTTAAGCGTTTCTCCTTCCGCTTTCCTCAACCGGAGCAGGAAACTTTTATACCAATGCCCAACAGGGATCATCACCATAATCGCAGTAAAAGCCAGGATCGTAAACAAGGCGATATGCCTCCGCCCGTAGGGGGCGACAAAAACGGCTGCAAGCAACGGTCCCAACGATCCTCCCAAGTTTCCTCCGACCTGGAACAACGATTGCGCCAATCCTCGCTTTCCACCCGATGCGAGTGAAGTCAACCGGGAGGCCTCCGGATGGAAGACCGACGAGCCGATCCCTACCAATGCCACCGAACAAAGGACTAATGGCAGCGTATTGGCAAAAGCCAAGCTCAACAACCCCACAAGCGTAAAACTCATCCCTGTCGGCAACGACCATGCCGAGGGCCATTTGTCAAAAAAAAGTCCAGTCAACGGCTGACATACGGATGCAGCCGACTGGTAGACAAGCGTTATCAACCCGATCTGGGCAAAGCTCAACCCTAAATCTTCCTTAAATAGTGGATAAACAGCCGAGATAACGGACTGTAATGTGTCATTCAAGCAGTGACATATGCTCAAAGCGACCAGTATACGGAAAGTGATCCCCGTAGTGGCCTGTACCTTGTTCTGTTCCATTAATTAACCTCATTGCCTCTTTCGATTACAAAAGTACATATAAAAAAGAGATCTGTCAGAAAGATTGTTCGAAATATCCGATTTAACACTTACATTTTAATACAACGCCAAGATTACAGACTAACTGATAGCCTTTTAAGGTCTATTTGACCATAATTTATGAAACTTTCGTTTAGTATATTTGTAGTTCTTTATGTAAAAGGGCGTGAGCCAAACCCGATATGAGTTGTTTTTATTCGAAGTCGAATACAAAAGCATGAATAATGATTCTTTAGCTTAGTTTACTGCCCCCGGAGTCGAAAAGGATTTTTGCATCCATCTCTCCCGAAACCTACGCCAATTTCCCTATCTCCCTTATCGCCTTGATGTAGAGGTCAGTTTCACTCCGGACAGTATCTAAGTTCAAATAGAAAAGGCTACTCTTCCTCCCCTCCCGGTACATGAAGAATAAAGGTGGTAGCACCGATCGTTACAATGGCGCCTTCTCCAACCCGCACCTGTTCTTTCTTTCCGACAAGTACGCTGCACAGAAATGTTCCGGTAAGACTCGGGAAATCGCGCAATGTATAAATGAGCTTTCCTTCCTTATCTTCTTTCACATTGATCACACAATGTTTACGCCCCATGCTAGGATCGCTCGTGATGATGGGGACATCGACCCCGTCAGTATCTTTATTGCGGCGGCCGATCACGTTATCGCCCATTACAAGTGGAAGTTCCTGTTTGAATCCAAAGACATTTTCGATTACCGTAATATAGCCGCAGGAGAAGTCAGGTTCCTTCACCTCTTTTTCCTGTCCCGATTCGGTACGGACTATTTTTCGTCCTAACTTGATCTTAAACTGAGAACCACATTGCGGGCATACGAACGCCAACACTTTACCTTCCGGATATTTCGTTTCGTCAAACGCTAACTGATTATCACACTTGGGGCAGAAAACTCTCTTCATATCTTATTTTTGGATATCGACATATAATTCTGCGCAAAGATACGGTTTTTATTCATAAATAGATTTCATCTCGCAGGTGAAAGAAAGAATATTGGATGCGATTTGGGCTTGATCCGGAATCGCATCCTGTGAATTCTGACAAATTTCCTTTTATAGTTCCTTAATTAAGGAGTAAATTAAAATCGATAAGCAAATCCCAAATTAAAAACAGCTTGATCAAAATCACTAACTAACTGATATCGCAATTCGAAATTCATAATCCAATTATTTGTCAACACAAAATCGGCTCCACCACCAATATTCACTCCTACTCTACATTCATTATGATGGTCATCGTCCTTGTCAATATGAATATGATCTCCATCCACATCTATATCAAATCCATCGCCCAAATCAAACATCCAATTGGAAAATGTAAAACCAAATAAAGGATATAATTTGACACTCCTCCCCACAGGACATAAGTAATGAAGATTCATATTCACGTCCAACATACTAACATTGTCATTTTCTATAAAATAATTCAAAGACGGTTCGAGACGTATGGGGTTAGTTATGTTATATTGGTATTTCAACCCTAAACCAATACTTTCAATTTCTGTCCCATAACTCAATCCGAATCCAATCGCTTGTCTGCCTTTTTGAGCATAAATGTTACTCAACATAACAAACAATAGTCCTAAAAAAATTAAAATCTTTCTCATTTCAATATACTTT